>Ga0325404_1002463_pt1 | contig 19843 bp, 17 predicted proteins | sample PopdelMetagenome_18_FD_205664 | JGI IMG/M metagenome (GOLD analysis project Ga0325404, IMG submission 205664) | Populus deltoides microbial communities from Bellville, Georgia, United States - Xylem-Control-R1 | ecosystem: Host-associated > Plants > Phyllosphere > Stem > Wood/Secondary xylem... | reverse complement strand
AAAACAGAACTAAAAATAATGCACGGTCTGATATTTGAAGCCTCTGCAGTGTCATCCTCGACTTGAGGGCGTTCTAAATAACAGAAGACTAGGATATGTTTGGATGTAAATTATACTTTTTTAAATTATAATTTTGTTTATTTTTATTTAAAATAAAAAATTTTATGTTTTTATATATGATGTATGGATGTCAAAAATAATTTTTTTTATTTTGATACATTTTTAAATAAAAAACACTTTGAACCGCCACCGCTATCACAATTCCGAACACACCTTTAGGTAAAATTTGAAATTATTGTTATTATTTTTATTTAAAATTAATTTTTATATATTTTTAAATCATTAAAAAATATATATTTTAAAAATAATATTATTTTAATACAATTTCAAATAAATTTTTTAAAAAAAAATAATCACAAACTAAAAATATAAAACATTTTAAAAACTAATGGCAAACTAAAAACATAAGTGAATCTAAGTCACCAATGTTTGCTTCATTGTTGAGGTGACAAAATTAATGGTTCACTTGACTCCCTATCCAGAAGTTGCAGAAGAGGCTTGAGCTTTGATCACAAGCAAAGTAGCATCTGAATGCTTGACTGAACCATGGCCGCACCAACTTGTGGATCTACTTCAAAGGATCAATGTTTGAACCCTGTAAATTCCAAGCCATTTCTAAGCCTGTCAGAACTGCCCATATCCACCTCAGCTGCCAAAAACACAGGCTCTCTTCTATGCAAACCACTTGACCGAGCACCACATTGGTGCCTGAATAAGCCTCTCCTACATCTACCATTCACTATGATCCTTCTCAAAAAAAAAAAAAAAAGTGACCTTGTCCTTCTCATCCAGAAGACTGCACCAAGCACTTGGCCAAATAGCAGTCCCTACGCACATGTTCTCCTCTTCACTCATTAGTAATGCACAGGTGTCAAGTAACAGGGTCTGTTAGATTCCAGGTTCCTCTAAAAGCTCATTTGTTGACAATCTCTTGTTCTGTATCAGCCAGGAGATATAGAGAATCTTGTGTGGCCTTTTCCATTTCCAATCTAACCTCCACTTGTACCTTGAGTTACTCCAGAAATCTCCTTCAAGAAGGTTATAAGTAAACTTGACAGAGAACTTCCTATCGCCAGTTCTTTCATGGATTTGTCTGTCCCTCTCTTCAGCTCTGTAGGAGAGGTTCATGAGTAAATCTTCAGAGCAAGATCACAAGGCACCAAATGGAAAACGTGTTCCAGGCCTATTCTCCAACAGCACCAACCCACTCCACTGCTTTAGAATACCAACGAGCTTCTGGGATAGGATGAAAATTCATTGTCAGCAATAGGGCCCTCTATCTCAACCCATGCATCTCACCAGAAAGTGAATATTGCCCCTTCCCCACAATCCTACTAGTGCTTGCTCAAATGTTTACTCAAGACACCCAAATGCCCTTCCACAGGTGAGAATCACAGTCTTTGACCCCAGTCCTACCACGGAACACTTTTTTGGTAGTTACTACTGTACTTATGCATTGAAGCCCTATCCACAGCTCCATTTTATCATGAAAGCTAATTTCATAATGCCTCTTATTTCATCATGGAAGTTTCAGCACAAGGCTACCTATTTCTTTAACTCCAGACCTCTGTTTCCCTTAGGCTGATTAACTTTATAACACTTAAGCAAATAAATCTGCAGTCATTACAAGGTTGCTTTTCCTTAACCCAAACCTCCCATTGAACTAGAACTAGACTGCTTTCATAAAATATAGTGCTGCATGCTTATCAAGATCCTAGTGGGATTGCTCTAGATCAAACAATTTGACATGATCTATGAAACTTCAAAATGGGTCAATATCTTGATAAACACAGAATCAAAATAAAAATGACCAGCAAAAATCTTGGTTTTGAAAAAATAAAACCATAGATCTAGATGTTGCCCTAATTGTAATCTAGACCTAGAAATTGATTGAGAATGGAAATCAGTTAAAGCCAAAAGAAAACCAGTTATAAGCTCCTCTATACTACAAAACACTATTTCTGACTGGAAACCCCAACAAATAGTATTTCCCAATTGAGTCACCAGCATTTATTGTAGCAAGCACAAGGACCTTCCCTTAAAGCTTTTCAAAAACAGGTTCATAGGATTGTCATCAATAAATTTAAGAAACGTTTATTTTTTATCAGTAAAGTATGATCCTATAAATAGGTTATGGACCACAAGAGAGAGCACGAATGAGTTTGAAACTAACCAGCCTCTGGTTCCATGACCATCATTCACTTCAAATCTCACATTGTTTTCTTCCAATGATTAATGGCTTGCTACACTAAAAAGAAACATCTTGTAATTTTTTTTAAAGTGTTCTTGTGAGAAGCGGGTCTATAGTTTTATTTTGATGAGTGCTTGTTGACCAGATTACAGACTGCAATGATACCAATCAAGTAAAAGCAATTAACAAATCATTATTGAACTGGAATAACAGTAAATTACAATAGCACACCCAACAGCCAGATAACACAGTTGAATTGAAAAAGAAGAAGAAGAAAAGAAAACAGAGAGAGAGAGAAGAAAAAAGAAAGCAATAATACCTAATCAGATTCAGAAGGCATTACCTTGCTTGGCCCTTGCATGCAAAGAAATTGAAACCGGACGTGCCTGTTACCATTGATCTGTTTGTAAATTCACCCAAAAGCTAAAAACAACAGAAGATTAGAAAGATTCTCTTTTCCTCAATCAAAGAAAAATCCAATATAACCACACCAAATCAAGAACAAAGTGATGAGAATGCATTCACACTTGAATTTGGGCAACAAGGAGCTGGTCACACCCAAATCCTAAAATCTACTTGGAATTTTGCAATCCTCACTGCCGTTGATACCACCAGTATCGGAGCTAGAACCAGGCTGTCTCCCCTGCAACTTGAAGCTCTCATCGCTGCATAAACTGATTGTAGGAAAACTACTTGCTACCAGTAAAATCATAAGCCTTCGACATATTCAAAGCCTTCACTTGGAACTCCCAAACAAAACAAGCCAACAACCGGTAATTTTGCAAACTCAAATTTCTCCTCAATCATACACTATCAAAGTAAACAGAAGTACCAATGAGATCAACAATGCAACATGCAAGCATACCCTGCTGCCACACCAATTTGTATGTTATTTCTAGGATAAAGCATGTGCTGTCAAGGGTGCACTAGGGAAGAACTCATCGAGGAGATTGGTCTGGACATAAAAAAATCAGTACCCGTTATGGCTTGAAAAGGTGAAACATAAAGGAGATATCAAATGTTAGAATTCAATGTTTCAAACCTCATAATAAGTTCAATATTGTCGCAGAACATAAAAAGCGGCCCAAAATCATGAAAAAAAAACTCCATTTACTCTTATCAAAATTTCATAACAAGTGCCAAAAAATAAGTGCAGAACTGCCAGAGAAAATATGATGCTCTTATGATATAAATTATTCAAGAAGCTACACAATTCACACTTAGACATCTCCCTCTACAGTGCCACATACAAAGAAAAGCACAAAAAAAGCTACTTTTGTAGCCAAATTGAATTCAATAAAGTGTACACCCCCCTCCCCCAAAAAAAAAAAAATTCTTTGATTATCAAGTGCAAAATAATTAAAACACATACCACTAAATACAATTGCATACAAAAACAACACAAAGCAAATGTAGAGTACTCAACCACTGCAACCCTCCAACTCCAGACTTAATCTCTTCTCTAACACCTGGAGCAGACGACAGCATTTTCGGCGAATTCTCTGGTGACAAAGCACTGACAGGCGGCTGTGCATTTCCCATATCGGTATTCCCTGGCTTACTAGTCAACATAGGATTCCTCCCAAAAATCTCTTTAGGCAAAAGCACTTTCGAAACACCAAAAATGACAACAGGGTTCTGGTCAAAAACAGTCTGCGTAACAGACGCCTGAACAATCCCTGAATCAATCGCAACTGACCCATTAACCCTCGAAATATTCAGCGTAAAACTGCCAGCACCCATATCTTCAGTAGCCAATGTAGGCTGCACAGGATTAACGATAGACTCCAAGGAACCCAGAGGGTAATAGGAATGCAAGACATGAAATTTTAAGACATCAGCTTTCTTATCAGCTGGCAATGACTGTAGACTGATAGCAGTTGCCGACAGATCTGAAAAAGCAGAATCTGTAGGCACAAAAAGAGTTATCCCAGCTCCCCCTTCATCAGCTTCAAATTCCTGTACTACTCCAGAAGCAGATAACAAAGAAGCTGCGACCAAAAAACTGTGGCCATCAAGTAATGCTTTAGTGATATTCAAACCCAATGTAGGCCTTGTTTCTGATGCCATCAAATCAAAACCATATGGGACTAACAGAGAATTCACTGAAATTATGGAAACATTGTAAGGAAGGGTCATTATCAAGGACAAAACCGTGGCGTTTGAGGAGGAAAATGGGGATGGAGAGGAGATAGTGATTGCATTTGTTACTGGGTTTCGAGTGATGTTAACAGAGCCAGAGTTAGAGGAGGCACGGCCGGTGGTTTGGAAGAGGGTGGTAATGAGGGCCCCAGAGGGGGGAACTTGGTGGAGGTCGGAGGAGGAGAGGTATTGGAGAAGGATGTGGTAACGAAGGAGGTCGGCGAGGGCAGATGGAGAGAGGCGGCGCGTGAGGTCTAAAGAGGAGGAAAGATAAGAATTTGGAATGACTAAGAGAGTAAGGGCAGATCGGTCAGAAAGGTCTGAGGTTAGAGAGGGTATGGAGGTGATGAGGGAAGTGAAGGAGGAGAAGTCAGGGAAGGAGGAGAGGAGGGCTGTTAAATTGGTTATGGCTAAAATTGGGGTGGTAGTAGTGGTGGTGGCGAGGAGGAGGAGGAGGAAATAGGTTAGTGTGGTTGTTGGGGTAATATGGGAAATGGCTGGATTGATTGGTGCCATCCCCTTGGGTTTACCTTTTCAGGATGCAGCAGAGAGAGTGAAAGGAGTGAGAGAGAGTGAGTGAGTGAAGAGGATTGAGAGTGATTTTGATGTAGAGCAGGAAAATGTGTTTTTTAGGAGGGGAATGACCAAAAGTTTCAATCTTGGGGGGGTGGCTAAATTAGGTTTTTTTTTGAGGGGGCAATGCATAAAGTTCTGATCTTTGAGGGGCCTTTGTTTACAATATTTGAAACTAAGCTGAAGAGTAACCTCAGCAGTCAGTCAGCGGTGCCCCCTTTCTTGCATCACTCTCTTCTTTTGAGGTCTGTAAACAATTTTTTAATACACCTCTCTCTCTCTCCTCTCAAAAGGTTTTTTCCCCCTTATTTTCATGGCATCACTGTATTAGGTACGATTGCTTCTCTATTTTATTCTGTCATGCTATTTGATTAATCCATAGTGGGTGCTCTTCTTTTGCTTCTGTTATGTTGACTTTCTTTCTTTAGGATTCTCTCTCTCTCTCTCTCTAATTGCGTGTTTATGTAATCCTTGTATGTACATATGAAATTGAATTGCTTTGAGGAAACCTAGATATAGAAACAGAAGTTCATAGAAATGTGGAAATCATTTAGGAGCACTGTGTTGCTTCTTTTCTTGTTTTCTTTGATGATCTTATTATTGTTGTTTTGTATGTCCACTTTCTCTGATTTTCGTGGCCCCTTCAAAGTCAATCATGAGTTCTTGAGTTCTAACACTATCAGATTGCACACCTACCGGCAATTACTTCATGAGTTTCATAAGCGTCCTAGCAGGTTGTCTTTCCCCCCCTTTCTTTTCTCTTAATCTTTGATTTTTTAAACTGATTGATGTTGATGCTAGTTTTAGTGCTTGATTTGATGAAGTATGCCCCTACATTCCTGCACCCAATTGTAGAAAGAATCTACTTCACAGATATATTCTATTTGCCGCAAGTTTTTAACATGTTTCCCTTGTTTAGAACAATCATAGTGAGAAACTATTGACAGAAACAAATTGTACTCTATTATTGTCATGCACACCATATGTGGGAAATTAATGAAGTTATGGCTTACTTGAAACCATGAGGGGCCCGTAATGAATGTTTATCACGGCCAAAAAGAGTATATTGCAACCAAAATGTCAGAGATGTTCACCTAGGGCAAACGAACACAGAGAAAGAGCCAGCATTTTTTCTTTTTATTATTATTTTTGTTGCTGTTATCTTTATTTTGTTCATTGTAAATGGTAATGTTATTTCCTCTATACATTTGTTTCTGTGCTTCTGTGTGCTTTTTTATTATTATTCTTAAGACCTATAAATGTTCCAAGTTCTTTTCAGGAAAGTCGCCGGAATAAACACAAATTATACGGTTCTGCAGCCAAAGATTTCAAATATGAGCAAAGACTGTCACAACTGGCAGCTAGTGAAAGAGGAGTTCACATTTCCTGCAAACTCTTCTCCCTTCAATAGCTGTCATGCCTCTACCATTGTTGAGGTTTTCCATTGGAGTTAAACAATCTGACTTCAAATTCTTGCAGCATGTCTTCACGAACAGAGCTTTTTAATGTTGTGCTGATCTGTGCTTTGTGCAGGTTGATAAAGATCATTTTTTGGTTGCTTATTTTGGAGGTACAAAAGAGGGAGCACCTGATGTGAAGATTTGGATACAGACATACAAAGTAATTATTCTTCCTCTGTCTGTTGGATCACTTTCTGATTTAATTGTATGCCACTTATTGATGATGCATCTAATTTTTCCAAAAAGTTTGTTTTCATGACTGTAAACTTGTAGGATATGCTCTTCAGTATTTCCTCCCCTAGTAGTATTTTATTTTGCTCAAAAGAAAAAAAAATTATGAGAAAGAAAGGAAGACTCAAAAACATACTCCAAGATGAAGAAGAAAGATTAGAAAATTCAAATTAACAAGGGTTTCAATACTTCTGCATAGTTGCTAATGAGATTATCCCTAAAGCCGCTGTTGTAGTGCCCAAAGGAGACCAAAAAATTATCGAACAGTGCTTCCACGGAGATACTTGGGAAGTCTTGAACTCAACTCCATTCAAACACACCCTACAAGGAATGCAACGTCAAGGTCTTATGATCTTCCTTCTGAAAACATTCAACTAATCAATAACTAGTTCTCCATCTGTCTTGTCATGGGAAATCCACTGTTCTCTACAAATCACAAGAATCTTGTCCCACATATATCCCAAGCCAGTGAGCAATAGAAAAATAAATGGATAAGTTTTGTTTCAACACATTAAATTCTTCTTTCCAGTAGTAAAGCTCAGTCTTTTCAGTAGTAAAGTTCACTTCTCTGTAAAATAAGTGGCATCAATTAACTGGTCGTTAGATTCAAAAGATTAATGCAAAAAGGCAGTGTTAGGAAGATCCTGGACATATTGATTGATTCATTAACTTCTACTAAGCCCTCTTGACTTAGTTGACCTCCAATCACTTCTGTAAGTAATTGATTCTTTCTCAAATTACCTGTTATTTTGCCTCTTTGGATTTTAAGATGGTTTATCTCATATGAGTGGGTATCTGATGTGCAGGATGGTTATTGGCAATCACCCATCATCGTTGATGATCAGCTTGATGTTCCTATGTGGAACCCTGTGCTATTCAAACTGGCATCAGAGGAGTTGCTTCTGTTCTATAAAGTTGGTCAAGAGGTCCAAAAGTAAAACTTCCAATCTCAATTGTTTTCCATTTAAACTGTTAATTTTTGTAGTCAAGCTTCCCTAAATAGTGTTCAAGTGTGTTGGTTGTTGCTAAATTCATATGTTTTCATCTGATTTCAAAAACACGAAAGGTTGTTCTGACCTTGTATATTGCATGGAACACAGAATGGTATACATTATTCAAGTCTGTCTTGACACCATACATTCTGCATAAGAAAATTATGCCACATTAAAGTGACTGAAAAGTTAAATTTGTGAATTCATAATCCTTCTGGGAAAATTGAACACAAAAAAAGTTTTGATGCCATACAAGATGGCCACTTCTGTCAATAATTTATAATCATGTTTATTTAAGAGTACACTGTTCTTAGACTATTTAGTATCTTATTGTAATCGGGATTTTGTTTGCTTAAATGTTTTAGGACCTCTGAGAATTTTGGTGTGCTTATACTATTCCAGGCTATTCAGCATCCTATTGTAGTAGGATTTTTGTTTCCATAAGTATTTTATGACTTTTTAGGAACTTAATGTGATTGTATAATCACATATTCTGTGATGGGAGCTGTTTTGATGAATAAGTGTTTATAATTCTTTGTTCTTGTAGAATCAAGAAGTGGTCCTTGTAGATCTGAAAGGTTTAGCCCAGTAGATTCTTGGTTTTCTGTCCTTAGTATTGTTTTACTGTATCCAAGGAAAAAGTAAGCCTAGTAAGTTTAGATTCCAAGTATTTATGGTTGATGTGAAGTGAGCCGTTTAATGGATAAAGTTTTCATAATTCTTTGTTCTTGTGGATTCAAGAGCATAGTAGATTATGATGGTTTAGCATAGAGGACTCCGAGTTTTCTATCCTTCTTCTTAGGTGGTGTTTGGTTCACAGTGTCAGAGGGAAAAGTAAGGTAGGATAGTCAGATTCCAAGCATGTATGTTTGTGCGGTTTCTTTTTTTTGGTGTGAAAGGTGTTTTAAGGTAACAGTTGAAGTTTGATTCATGATCTTTACCCACTTCTTTTGCATGACTTTGGAGAAATAACCTTTGTAACTCTCAACATAATACAGAATTGCTAAATTTACACATCTATAAATTTCTCCTCTGTAAAGAAAAAAACACAACTAGAAATCAAGTGACTGAAAGTCATCTTCTAGCACCGTTCACTTTTAATCAACAAGGACAAAAAAGCAGAAGTTGAAATTTAGAGCAATAGTGAACTCAGGAAGCTTTGCTGTTTTGATGAATGTTTATGATTATGTTAGTTTGAAGCGCATAACTCCATAAGTTGATATACATTTTATATAGATATGCCATTTCCCCAGGAGTCATTGAATTTGCTGGATCCCTGATTACTGAGTCACACCAAGTATATGCTTGTGGCCGTGTTAGTCCACTATTAACTTCATGAAACTGCCTCTTCTTTCATCTCTACATTACAATGTCTAGGAGTTTATTCTTCTCTTCATTCCATATATTTTAAGCATTGAATTCACTGTAATTGTGTGTATTGCTGTGCAATTCTGTGGAATTGTTGGTGAATGCTGCTATTTATCCATAAGATTATAGAGAATTGAAATACAAACAAAATTGCACTTTGAGCTACAACATTGCTCCTCTCAGTATAAAATTTAAGATTTTAGATACTTTGGAGTCTGGGACAGCTAGAGAGGACTGTTTCATGACAACACAGTATTAACAACTCCCATTATTTTTAGTATTAGGAGGTGTGGATATAAGCATAAGCCTAGCCATATGATTTGAGGATTGCTTTAAGTAACTTCATCCTCCAAACTACTTTGGAATTTATTACCAATGAATTCTCTATCATACTTTTATTGGCTCTATATGGTTCGAGAGTTAAATTTAATCAACTGGATATATTGGCTCTGCTGTTGATGTTGAATGGTGGCAAAAGCAACTGTCTCTGCTTTTTCCAAAATCAGTTTTGAACCACTTAGAATGAGATAAAAAGGCCATTGTGGGTTTCCAAGAGTGTTTAGCAGACCCCTAAGCTGCCATTGGGCTGCCACCACTGCTGCAACTAGGGGTGTTGAGTCAACAGGCCCTACAGAGGCTAAATCTTTTATGCATTCATGTGTCGTAAAAGATTTCCAAGAGGCTCTAGCTGAACACTAGTCAGAGATATAACTTGCCCTCTTTGCTATATAATAACCACTCAGTTTTGCAGTTACCTGCTGTCTGGGTTTGGATGTATTTGTGTTCTTATCATAGTAAAAAAAATTAAACTTTTGGAATGTAATTTTATATGTTAAATTACATTATAAAGTTCCTTTTGGAAATGATAATAGATTTAGCTACTAGCTACTGAGCACTTGTCTTGCTTCTACTTACTTTTAACTTGCTAAATCTCAGATGGAGTGGATGCATGAAGCGGTCTTATGACAAAGGTGTTACTTGGTCAAAGAGAGAGCAACTTCCTCCTGGCATATTAGGACCGTCAAAGAATAAGGTGTGGTTCTAAACATCAGAATATATTGTCTAATGACTCAAGTACACTAGTTATATCAGCAACAATGAAGCTTGATTGTTGCTATTATGATTCCCTTAAAATAAGTGATTCCCTTGTGCAGCCAATCTTGTTGGAAAATGGGCTCTTGCTCTGTGGATCATCTGTAGAAAGTTGGAATTCTTGGGGTGCATGGATGGAGGTTGTAACAACTCATTTGCTTGAGCACTTGGAATCTAATGCTGTTTTGGTATTGACATTTGACATATTTTTGACTTGTGTGAATAGGTGACTGCAGATGCAGGTAGGTCATGGAGAAAGCATGGCCCAATATACGTTGAAAATACATCTCTTAGTGTGATTCAACCAGTACCATTCCAGACTGCAGATGGGACATTTCGTGTTTTATTGCGTTCGTTTGATGACATTGGAAGAGTTTGTATGTCAGAATCCTATGATGGTGGTATGACCTGGGGTTATGCAAAACCCACTGAACTCCCCAACCCAAACTCAGGTTAGTATTCCAGAGTTGGAGTGGCAGCTTGCATCCTCTCATGGTGTTATATAAATGGTTTGTTAATGTTTAGTTGAATAAATGTATCTTAATCAGATTTTGAAAATTATATTTAGCCCATCTTAGTTTTCATGGTTAGCCATAACAAGTGTCAGATTTCTATCACTAGACATAATGCAACATGCATTATACTCGATCATATCATAGGCAATTGTAGCAAGAAAGCTGGCTGGAGTTGCTGTTAGAATCTTCATGCTTGACTTTTAATGTATCCAAGACCTCTCTCATTCACATCCGACATCTAATTTGGAACTTGGAATTGACTCTAAATATGAGAGGAAATAAAATTTGAGTTTCAACCAAGAGTAGAATTGCTTCTCTCAAAATGCGACTCGCTATTGTTGAAGCACACAAGCTCTCCCTGTTAAATCATGCTTCTTCATGAAAAAGTGCACACCATGCTTAACAGTTTGACGCAGTTGAGAACGAGGCATGCCACATTCTGCTTTACACACCATAAGGCATAGGCAAGAGAACCCTGAAGCAGTTGTTGGAGCATACAACATCTCCCTTTTAGATCTTGCACCTTTGTGAAAGAGCACACTCCCTGCAGGAAAATTTGACTTGTAGTTGGGAATGAGTTATGCATTGTTCCACTTTTGCACACTGTAAGACATAGGCCAGAGAACCTGAATCCCACACAATAGTTGAGTGAGGTGGATTCGTAGGACTGTTAACACCATCAGCTCATTAACTACAGCGCTGGTTGGGGCTTCTTTTTAGATTATAAGACAAGATTGCAATATCAATTTGCTCGTGCTTTCTTTTCTAAAACTAGAAAATGCTATTTCAAGAGAGAGAAAAAATGATCATGATCCCATGGTTTCTACCTTCTTTGCTACCTCATATAAGTTGTGGTTGACACTCTATGTTTTTACATTAGGTATTGATGGGGTTAAACTAAAAGATGGTCCTGTCTTGCTCGCTTACAATACAATCTCAAGGGGCGTGCTTAAAGTTGCTGTGTCCAAAGATGATGGTGACTCGTGGCAGGATGTTATTACACTAGCGGAAAAACTGGATATGGAATTCTCATATCCAGCGGTTATACAGGCTAGTGATGGTTCTGTTCATATCACTTACACATACAATAGGACACAAATTAAGGTACTAACATGATATGTGCTGTGGAAAATGCATTCAGTTTGATAAAGCCTTTTATTCTTGCAACCACTTGAAGCATCTAGAAAATTTCATCTTGTACTTCTATTTTGCAGCATGTGGTCCTTCAACCAGGTGGATGCTAAATAGATTAGTAAGGAAGCTAAGAAGGTATTTCCTCTACCAGTTTCTATAGAGTGTAACAAGTTTATATTTAAATGTATGGATATGCTTTCCTATATGCATGTTTTCTGTAATTCAAAGCATACAAGTATTTTCCATGTCTGAAACAAATTATGATCCTTGTTTTCTCATCTGTTTTCTGTAATTATAATATTATAATATTTCCATCAAAATTGTAAATCCATTCTTGTGCTTGCAACTCACCCAACAAGATTATGGTACACAATTTATGCTTTTTGGTTTTTGTTGGTCCTATTATTGTCACAGCTGCCACTGTCCTTGTGAAACAGTAATTTGCTGATTCGCATAAGTTTGTGCCATATATATTGTTGTTACCAGTTTAATTTTGTTAAGATTTCTAGCAGTAAATTTTTTGATGCTTTTCCTTTTCTGTTTTAAACTCATTTGATTTATCATCCGTAGAAATGATGTAAATATGAACTATATAGTCATGATGTATTCTGGACCTTGGTTGACTGTACCTTCATGCTCCTGTTGTATGGTACTTTGTAGGTTAATCTTCTTTTGTTAATCTTGTGTTTATTATGGAATTCTACATCTGCGATAGCCTGCATTGGATGCCACTAACATTTTCCAGTCAAATACATTAATTAGACAAATTCTTATAGCTAAGAAAAGGTTTTCATAGGATTGGATATTCAGACAATATTTTATTCAGGACTTCTGTAAAGCGGACATTACTCAAAGCTAAGAAAAAGCAATTTATCATGTGTAAATCCTCTGAGAATGGTGGATAGTTACGTAGATTGAAATACTCCGGCAACATCTCCCTGTTTTCTTTAGACATTATTATAGGTAAGTGGACAGGCATAGATGTGAATTCACTAAATCTGATATTCTGAATGGGCGTTCTAATCATCTAAATGCCACCATGGCCGTTACCATATGTTATGGAGGAATGATGGAGAAGAAATGCTGAAATACAATAATTGGCACTGGCACTTAATAAGTAGGTAAATAGCATCACTCTTTCCAGAAGAGACATTTAAACAATCTCTTATTGTAACAGACGCAAATTTTCTATGACAAATTACTCGGTTGAATGATGTAGAATGTCTATAACTTGTGTATTTCTCTCTTCCAATCTCTTTTCTTATATCTTCTGGGTGGAATTGGTTTATCTTTATTAGAAAATAAACTTGGGATTCATGGTAGTTCAGCATTGCTAGTATGGGTGAAGTAAATGGTGTGTTCAACATCTTGTGATGAAGAGAGAGATGCAGGGACTCGGGCAATTTTGTACCGAGTCCTCGAGAATTTTACAAACTCCAGTCATTTCATCTGGTCATGTGATGTAATGATACGGTCTTCTAGATTTCTGTCTTCTAATAATCACTTTACATAAAGAAAAATGCATGGTATGGTTGTTCTTAACAGTTCAATTTCTTGTATGTTACTCACGTGCTCAGTGAAATAATACACGTTTCTCCTGTTGGAAAAGAGGAGTAAATGTCAGCTTTCTTCTGAGTGTGATTAGTTAAAAAGCAATAAAGGAGTATCCCATGCTGATCCTAACTTCGCAGTTAAAAATTTGCAGGCTTAAGGGAAGAACGCTATGTGGTGCTTATGCAGCAATCCCATGCTGCTCAAATATGAAACCCTCTTTGACCATTACATGGATGAAAAGCCTGTGCACAATAAAACCCCACAATGTCAAATGTAGACAATGCTCAGAGCCCTTGCAGCTAGGATATGGAATCCGTGATTTTGCAATGTCAGGGACTCTTGAGAAGAACACGCGTCTTTTTGTGATAATTTGGGGTACCAGATAGAAGTTTTCCGCGTCTTGTTAGCTGGTGCCCGTTTCTCTATTGATTTAGTACTTGTAGAGCCAGCTTTGTCATGTTATTGCTTTCGTGCCTGTTATATCACTGTCATCTTTTCACTATTGACAATTGCCTTTTGTTCTGCCATATTTACTAGGTCTTTCATAACATAAACCATACTAGCGATGCCATTTGTCCCTAGTTCAGCATTACAGAATCATGTGATCAAATATTGCACGGAAACTTCGCAAGGTTTGTGTTTATGTAATTAATAAAAGATGAAAAATTTCTCAGAAAAAAGAACAAGCACATGTTTTGGATGGTCAAAATCCATAATGTGCATGATGAAAACTCACAAAGATGCAAGAAAGCTGGCAATGAAACGGCTTCCCGTGGATGCATGGATGGCCAGAACATAGGGGCATTGCTCACTTGTTGAACACTCGTAGTTCTTGCTGCTTGAAAGATTAACCGCATCAAGTTATTGTCGTGATCCTTGGCGACCCAGCTAGACAATAATATATATATCTTCTTTTGATTGATAAGAGATAGAATTCCCCGCTTAACTGTCAGTGTTCCCATCTTGCACTTGCATGGAGAAGATTTGCAGAATGCTTGACTTAATTGAGTAGCATGACTTTTCAAGCACTCCAAAAGTCACCCTAATTCAGTGAAACGTCAAAACGCGAGTCTTGAAATTCAGGATGTAGGGCTGTTGTTTATATTCCTGATGTTTCTTAGAAGTATTTTTAATTTTAAAAAGCATTCAATTGATATTATTTTATGGTTTTTATATTTTGATATAAAATCTAAAAAAAAACTTGATTAGACCATTCAATTGATATATATATATATATCAGTTAAATTGATTAGATCATTCACAGGACATCATCACATTGACAAATGCAAACTGCAATTACAGGCCCTACAACGTTAATGAAAACTTGGTCTCCTTCCCAGATTCGCTTTGGATTCCATGACAAACATCTCTTAGCTTTAAGGACTTGATGTAAAATAGACTGATCTTGCAAGTTGATGATAAAATTGTGCTTCCTCTTTCACACCCGATTGTCGGATCCTTTATGAACAATTCAATATTAGAGTCGAACCATTAATCTTCAAAGACAAGAAGAACATCAAGTACTTCACCGCTAAACCATCTCATGATCTTAATGCTCTATTTATTTATTTATCTAAAATAATATTCATTGTACATTTTACTAAAAAAAACACATTGCCTAGAAAACTAAAAAAGTATAATTTCTCTCAAGTGTTTACTTCGTTTATAAATGGAGGTTGAGAAAACTAGAGTATCTGTTTCATGTTCATATACTCTAATTAAGAAATTAAAAATAAATATAAATATTCTTATGTGATAATAATACAGCGATGCTTCATTAATTCATTTGTGTATCGATCCCAATGGAAAAACCATGAAAGTGGTGATTATACTAAGACTTTAATTATTATTTTTCTTAATTAAAAGTCAGAGACTATCGTCTCAAGATCATTATATTTTGTTGTGTATATTTTATCAGATTTAAAGCACGTTATTTATTGCACAATATCTTCTATAAATAAACAAATGAATCATTGAATTGAATAAATATCTTGTGGGGGGCATGGACATTGAATTAAATAAATTAATGGTTTTTTTGTACATGTTTTTTTCAAATTCGAAGCGTTTTATTTACCTCTCAGTATACAATGATATCTCCTATGAATAGATAATTGGAGCATTAAGTTGGACAGATCTCTTGTGTGGGTCATGGAGACTACATTAAATAAATAAATGTATCATTAAGATCAACAAATAGCCTGTGATTTAGTAGCGAATTAAGTACATAGTATTTTGTTCTTAGATGTTTGATTATTTATAAGAGATAATGCCAATAATTCAACAACTTTTATGCGACCACAAGTGCATGTTACTCTAAATACCATAGCTTGCATCATAGTTGGTAGACCATGTTTAATATCATGCATGTCGGCTAAAGTCTTGAGTTATGTTAATTACCTTAATAAACTTTCTACTCTATGAAACTATTATAATTAGGTTTAACTAGATTGATCATGTTTAACTAAATTATTATCCTCACCCATCTAATTAAAACTTGTTGTATTCAACCATCTAGTAGGTAGTCCAGTTGTAAGAGTTTGGGATTAAGGGATTTACTCTGCTGTAGTCTTAGATTCGAGTTATATGGTTGTTAATACGATAGCTATTAGAGGTTTACATGGTCGTTAACTTCAGGACCCGTAGGATTAGTGGAGTTGCACACAAGCTGACCCGAACACTCACGTTAAAAAAAAATTGTTGTATTCTAAAATACCAAGTTTTTAAATTAAACCATGTTTAACAAGCATCAAGGCATTTTGCTTTTGACTATGTCACCGTCATTCCCAACTATAGATATTTCTATTTCCAAAAGCATTTTGAAGACTGTATTAATATGGTATTAAAAATAATAATAATAAAGTTTTCTTTCCATAACATTTACCGGTTTCAGGCTCCTGAAAGTCCGAGACTTTCAGGCCCTCAGATGATTTTCCAACCACTATTTCACTGATCCTAACATTCATTTGTACAATCTGTGTGTTTTTACACAGTTTCCTTTTCTTTTTTTATTCCCCATTTATTTGTCTTATTCTCTACAAGACAATAATGTAATGTCACTCAAAATTTTGTAGCACAAAAATCGGTAAACAAAAAACAATTTTATTTCCCGTATGCAGTGTTGTTCTTATAATGAGGGTGTTGATTTTCAAATTTTTTAATTTAAAAATATATTTTTAATATTAGAACAATAAAACAATTCAAAAACATCAAAAAAAATATTTAAAAAGAAATCAAAATTTTAAAAAACTCGGCAGGCACCGCGCTGTAAAAACAAAGACGAGCTCATCAAATAACCAACCTGAGCTCGAAGGCTTTAATTAAACTCCGGCGGCAATCCCGGGAGTTGCATGATATTGGGACACACAGGCATACGATAAAGCAGCTTTTGGCATTAAATGCTTCGAGGCTGGGTTATCTTTTCCTTCACTGATCACTGCTATTTGATTCAAAGTTTTGCAGCCATTAAATGTTTCAAAAAGAAAAAGGAAATCGATGACACGAAGGATTCCAAGAAGAAAGAAAAAGTTGAAAGATGAGGTTCAGTGTACGAGCAAGCTAGTTAAAACCCTCTCCTTTCTCTTTCTGAGTGTGAACAGCTACATTTTGCTCACGCTTTTGTGTTATCTCTTCATCAACTTGTTCAAAAGATGTTTTGTCCTTTGGCATATGCGCTCCCACGCTCTCTTCCTCTTTCACCTGTTCCTTCTGATGACATGAACCTTTCTGGGCTCGCCAGCTTTTTATACTGTTATACAGCGTGCATGTTTTGTCAATCTGATACTTTTATTTCTGATCTTCTCCAGGTTCATTCATTGCTTCTTTATCTTTATCTTTATTTTTATCTTTATTTTTATTTTTATTTTTATTTTTATTATGCTTGTCCCGGGGTACTGTTTGCTTTAGAATCAAAATATAATATCTTTTATTTTCAAAAGATTATTTTTAACAGCAACAAATTAAAACAATTAAAATACTGTGCTTAAAGCTACAGGTTAGTGTGTGTGTGTGTATATATATATATATATTGTTTTAAACTTAGATGGAAGTGTGGTCCAAATGGATGGTTTGTGAAAATTAAATTTTTTTATTTAAAATTATTATTTTTTATTTAAAAATTATTTTGATGTATTAATATTAAAAAATAATTTTTTTAATAAATATATTATTTTAATATATTTCAAAACAAAAAATATTTTAAAAAACAACTACTATAATACTTCTTGACATAAAGAATTTCTTTTTAAAGAACTATAATTACGATAGCAATGGATACAATATAGTAAAGAACTGCAAGTTTGCTTATACCACAATTGTTTGGTATTATAGTGTATATTTTTTAAAATTATATTTTTTTATTTAAAAATATATTAAAATAATTTTGTTATTTTTTATTTTTAACATGGACGTATTAAAATCATACAAAAATACTAAAAAACATATCTAAAAATAAAAATGATTATATCCCGAAACTCTCACCAATATATATACACACAATCATATCTATAGATTTGTCAACTTTGACAAACCAACCCTCTGACCTGTGGATTGATAAACTTGTAATATATGAACTTATTGATGTTTACATCACAATATCAGCATCGCAGTACCGACATCCTTCAATGTTTATCCAGAGAAAAAACGAATTATCTTGAATTTGAAACGAATGATTTTATTTTCTTTTTGGGACAAAAACATGGCAAATAATTATAGATAAATCCTCTTAAATGAAAATATAATTAATTTGTCAATTTTCTTTCATATATATATATATATATATAACAGTACTGACAGCTCGATCCCAGGCATGTCGATATTTTGTATTGGTTATTGCTGTTCATATCCATCCACTGATAGGAAGCTGATGTATAGAGACATAGCAATAGTTATGAGAAATTAATTTGAGATTGTGTCTCTAAAAAAACAAGTCTATTCTTGTATTGCCTTCTTGGTTCCTCCTTTGTTACCGTTGGAGTTCTTCTTTACCCTTAGAATATTGGATGGGAGTTATCTCCTGTTTTCTTTAATTATATTACAGATTTTTTAATTTTTCTATATATTTTTTTTAATATCTTATATAAAAAATTAGTGAATAAAAAATAATTTATTATAACTCTATAAACACTAATTGAAATAAATTTCCATTCGTAAATTTTTTTTATTGACAAGAATTCATTCACAATATCGAATGAGTATCTTTCTTACCATTTGAAGAGCTAGTGCATGTGAGATATATATAGCTATATATATACTGTCCATGTGAGATATATCTTATTTCTTGGCAAAACATTTATGCACGTACGTGTCTAAACCCCTGTCTAAGAAAAAAGAATACTAAACGCTTGGTTAATAATTAAACTCATATGGTCTGATCCAAATCGTTGTCTACTCTATCATCTTGATATGCAATTGGGTTTATCTTATTAAGTTAAAGGTCAGATAATCAGGCGATAATTAGTTGATTGTGGATCGCATTAAGAAGACGGTGGCAGCCCAACCAAGAGCAGATCTCTCTACCTTATTCTCTAATGACATATATAAACCAATGCAAGCAAATTGCTTGGAACTTTGAAACGTTCAAGATCCTTCGAAACAAAGAAAGGTTTTTGTCTCCCACCCATATCTTCAGATACCTCCATATCCTTACCCAACATCTGCTATCTAGATTCTGCAGAAGGCAGCTGCGGTACTGCAGGGCGGGCCATGGCACCCCAGTTGTCTTAAGATCTTCTGATTCGATCTTTAAGTGTTTAATTTCTTCATAAAATAAAATTAAAGGGTTTTGGCTCAAGCTCAAGATCTTTTTATTTTTTGAAGGAAAAATCTCAAAGTTTTGCCTCCCCGTCATTGATCCGGAGGATGAACACATTTCTAAAAGTGCTTTCATTGTCTTTCTCTAGGACCCCTTGCTTTGAATGTGCCACCTAGTAGTTTTAATCTCTTGAATCCTGATGAGGATGAGTAATGATACAATATGCGTATAATGGCATTTATAGTTGTAGTTGGAAGATGGGCTGTACTTTGTATTGAGACTTAAGGCATTTTCTTTCTTTATGTCCAGGGCCTCGCACATACATTTGGTAGACATGCAGCAATGGTTTTTCCGGTAGCCCCCATTTGAGAAAGATATGGAAAAGCATGCTTGCATATTACTCATCTGTCCGCCCAGTTTGGATTAAAAAAATGTGAATTTCCAATTTTTCTTTTACCAGAATGTGGGTTTTCATCTTGACAGATTTCCAGCCACACCCGAAGTAATATATATGGTTGGTGAAAATGAAGAGCCTGCCGCGCGGACTTTGTTCTTCTATTAGGAAGAATTGGAAACAATGTTCTTAGAATATTTCTCCACTGATTCAAGGTTATAATTAACATGAATGCTCAAACAAGGTCTTAAATCATTTCTTTAATTAATTACTGCAGTAATTTCTGTAGGGTTTTGTCATCCACTAATTGTGGCAATTAGGTTAATTAAACTAGTGAGGTACGTAGGCCCCCTTTGAAAGTTGGATGTCTTAACTTTTAAAAACAAGT
>Ga0325404_1002462_pt1 | contig 19848 bp, 12 predicted proteins | sample PopdelMetagenome_18_FD_205664 | JGI IMG/M metagenome (GOLD analysis project Ga0325404, IMG submission 205664) | Populus deltoides microbial communities from Bellville, Georgia, United States - Xylem-Control-R1 | ecosystem: Host-associated > Plants > Phyllosphere > Stem > Wood/Secondary xylem... | reverse complement strand
CATAAAGTTGGAATTATTTTTATTTAATTGTAATGTACTTAATGCTGTGGCTCTAAAGCTGAAAGCTAGTAATTAAGCACCTAGCGAAATCGCCCAAATAATTCTCACCACATGCAAGCGACAAGGCATGCATCGCTATCATGGAAATGAGCAAAACGAAACAGCTTTTTTTCCAGCTAATGATCAAAGCGTTTAGTTCAGTGGCACAGCCATTCACTCCTTTTCGAAGCACTTGGCCGCTACTCTTTTATGCCTTTAATCTCTTCGATAAGAGCTTAAGCCAATGGCATAGATCCAAATTAAGTACAGAAGTACAATATTATTTGATGCCTTTCATTCTCAATGGCATGCCCTTACAGTGGTGGTGATGTGATACAAAAAACTTAATTATTACAGACGTGCTAATTTGTACAAATTAATAGAGATTTTGAACTCAGAGATGCACGTCCAATGAGCAATGGCGTAGCCCATGAGCCCTTCACAGCTGATGATCTCAAGCTCATGCATGAGTCATGACAGCCTTAGAACCAAGTACATAGATCCACATCGAGCTCGAAGTGTTTTAATTAGTGTAGTAGGCAATAATGCATTTCCTTCTCATCGGAATCATTTCGATGGCCAACATTGCACGTTATTAGCATGTGATAGGTTAAGGAAAAGAATGAATACAACAGGAATTAATGGAACATTGATCAGGGATCACACTCTATGCAGTCCGTGTTTACGTATTGTTTTTTAAAATATTTTTTTTACTAGAAAGTGTATTAAAATTATGTTTTTTTATAAAAAAATTATTTTTAATATTAACATATAAAAACACTATTTTCAAGAAAAATTGTGTTCCGAGACACATATTAAGTTGATTTAAGATAAAACCAGGTAAATCTGTTTCCATTTTTCTTCAGAAAAAACTGCATAAATCTGCTGTTTCTGTTTAGTTGATCTTACAGGGGCTAAAATTATGCATTGCCATGTTCAGTCTCATTTACTACAACTACGATGACGATCACAGTTACAGTAAAATTCAATAGTATTTGATAATAAATAGCATACCTGTACTAGGATTCAATAGTTACCTAAAAGATTGTCTCTGATGGAAACAAGTTCCTTGGTATATATCTCATGCTATATATAGCAACTGTACTAGGATTTGATAATAAATAGCATACCTGTAGTGGTACTTAACAATTAGTAAATACGACAGGACCAACAGGGTTTCCTGTTAGTACTTTGTCATAACTTATGATCCAACTACTTTCCACTGGGGAAAGGTGGATGAACTTGTCTTGAGAGTATTGTTCATGACATGCATCTGCGAGTGTGAGTCTATAAGAATTGAAATTCTAACCCAGCCCAGTTATGCCAGAGGGTGAGGCCTGTAGTTTTCCAGTAATGGCAGGAAGGAAAGGAAAATGGGAAAGCATAAATGCAATGCTCGCTTCAATAGACCTTAAAATAGGCACAAACAACTATGGTTGGGTAGGGGTTGAGTTCTTCAACAACTAGTAGTTGCCATGTTCCTTTCACACATCTGAAGGTTGCTCGAGTTCACATTCTCAACTCAATCTTGGTTTCTTTGAAATGGTCGTTGCTGATTCTAGAGAAAGAACACAGGCATATGTCATATATAATGTTCAAACAAAACGAACAGACCTGGATGAAATATAAAGCTGGAAGATTTCTTACTTTATATTCATGGATGAATTTCATCAAAATAAGAAGAAGCCATGGAGGAAATACTGAGATTATTTGGCGCTTAGTGTGTGGCTTTTAACTTGAACTGATGGAAAAGGATGGTTCACCTAACAACAGAGGCCCTATTCTGTTGCTTTGTTGCAATTTGGCAAGAGTCAACCTCACAAAGAGAGATGCTTTAAATTAGTACATTTAAGAGCATTAAAATAATATGTTCTTATTTTTTAAATTTTATTTTTTACATTAAAACATCTAAAAATACAAAAATAAATAAATAAATTTAACTAAGCCGACATGAATATATTTTACCGACAACATGTATTGGGATTTAAATCACTCGTATCTGATATCTATTTTCAATCATCAAAGGGGATGTCATCTAGCACAAAGCAATATTTAAATTGTCATAGGAAACTTGGATAGGGAGTCAATTACCAAAACTTTGACAAAAATGGCCGGACAAAGAAATTCATTCCCATGAAGTGGTGGAACCTGATCACATCATTTCAGCAAACGATAATTGTGAAAATTTATTACTACAACCTTCTTGAATGAACTGGCTTTTGTAAAATATAATCTATGACGGCAAAAGGCCATTTTTGATAAATCAATATACATAGTACAGTTGAAATAATTTTTACAAGATTTCATTGTCATTGATATAATGTATGGTATCTCATTCTCCTTAGAGTTCCTAGGTACTGGAGGCGAATGGTGTGTTTAATGATGTACTTCAGTTTGGGTCTGAATGCAACAGTGATGAAGATGCCCTCTCTATATTTCTACCTGAAGCTAAAGGCGAAACTCCCATAGTCTGATATGATGAGGAAGATGAGGGAGCTGGATCTGATGCTGCAAAAGTTGAGAGAGCACTGACATTGCTGCTCATTATGCTCGTTCCACTAGTAGAACTTTCAGTTATTGCCTTTGGTGCTGGTGGTCTCTCAATCTCAGCAATTCCCTCCAGCATCTGCACCACTTTTCCCATCATTGGCCTCTGAGATGGCTGCTCCTGGATGCACCAAAAGCTCACTTGAATTGCCCTTGTCACTTGCTCCATATCCACATCTTGGTCTGTAAGCCTTTGGTCCAAAATTGCATTAACATTTCCCTTCTCGAACTCTTCATGAGCCCAAACAGAGAACTTTTTACGGTTTGTTACTGCTGAGACTTCAAAATTCCTTCTGCCACTCACTATCTCCAACAAAACCATCCCATAACTGTAGATATCAGATTTGGAAGTTATTGGAAGATTTGCAAGCCATTCTGGTGCCAAGTATCCTCTTGTTCCTCTAACACTGGTCAGTGTCCTATACCTGTGATCCTTGGCATTTATGAGCTTTGCAAGACCAAAATCAGACACCTTGGCCTTATAGTTCTCATCCAAAAGAATGTTTTCTGGCTTTATGTCACAGTGGACAATGCAGTCTCGACATTCCTCGTGAAGATAAGTGATTCCTTTTGCAGTTCCAAGGGCAATGTTAAACCTCTGCTCCCAATTCAACAATCTTCCTGACTGCTCTTCTGTAGTGAAAAGGAAATTATCAAGAGACCCATTTTTCATGAACTCATAAACCAGCAGCCTATGCCGACCCTCGGAGCAAAAACCAATCAATCTAACCAAATTCAAATGGTGAGTGCTACTAATAGTTGCAACCTCCATCCTGAACTGTTTCTCACCCTGCTCAATTCCCTCAAGTTGCTTCACTGCAACAACTTCTTTGTTAGCAAGAACCCCTTTATAAACAGCTCCAAACCCTCCTGCTCCAAGCTTCTCTTTAAACTCTTTCGTCGAGCGCTGCAGCTCTTTATACGAGAACTGCACCGGAGCACCAGATGCATACTCCAGTAGTGCATACTGAGCTGACAAACTGTCAAACTTGGGACTGTTTCTACAACACCACCACCAAAGACCACTCTCCAAGGCAATCAAACCCAAAAGGGTAATCGCAACAGCAACACAAACAACCCAGAAGCGAAATCTCCCACTTCTGCTTTTCTCCACAGTCAGCACACCAGGTGGAGGGTTTGGTAGCGCTGACCCACAAACTTTCACATATGAAGTACTGGGAAGTGCTGGATTCCGATAACCACCGATAAAGCCCGGAGGTTTTAAGTAGCACTGCCCAGTTCCATCAGACAAAGATGTAGAAGCAATACAAGCTGAACCTTGATTAAGACAATTCGACCTGCAAGCTGATATTCCCATGTAGAAAATCTGAGCAGACAACTCAGGCTCATAGGTCAAGAATTTTGCATGATCTATCTCCAACATAGTAGCATTCCCCGGACAACTATCAATCTCAGCTTTTCTTTTACACCCTTGTCTACTATCATTCACATCGACAGGCTCAAAATTCTCAGATGGACAATCACAAATTGGACTCGAACTCGACTCATTATAACTACAAATTCCCATATTCCCACAATAACCAAAAACCTCACACTGGTCAGTCAAAGCTGACCATACCATATTTGCAGTTTTACTACCTTTATCAGTACTATACATCTTAAAGTTCCCATCTTCATCCAACTTCAGAAACCTCAACCTTGTACCCACATCACCGTAATCACTACTATAAGCCACAACATGTGGCCCGCTTGTAAAAGCAGCCGAAAAAATTGACAAAATCCCAGTTGGTTGCAACCCCAAAGTAGGCGATGTCAAATTAGCATTAATAGAAACATTACCTTGATTCCAATACTCTACACTATCATTCCATTTCAAAGTTAGATTTCCTGAACTAAGAAACCTAAATGAATAAGACCCAGATCTTAAAACTTGATTAACACGAAGAGTCTGATTGGGTACTATGGTATCAGAGGGGTTATCAAAAGATGACCAAACAGGTAAAGTTCCATTCTTTAACACTAAATTACCAAATTCATCAAGTGAAGCAGTGGTGACACCGCGTCCAGCAGTGTTGGAGTCCCAGACAGTGGCGCCAGAGCCGTTGAGGAGGCGGAGGTTGCCGGAGGACAGGAATTGAAAGGACCCCTCTGAATCCACCGTGGTAGTAGAGTTGCCTGCTGTCCAAATTGGGACACCGCCGTCGTAGTTGATGGTTAAGGTGTAAGACGAAGATGAATCCACTTGGGAAAACCCTATATAGAAAGTGCTGTTTGGTGAAGACCAGGTTTGGTTTGGGTTTGAAGCAGAGAGAGTGGTGCCTGGTTGGATTGTTGTCTGTGCTGTTGTGATAGTGAAGAAGATACACAGAAAAGGGACTAGATCTTGGAGTTTCATTTTCTTGTGTTTGGTCTCTGTCTGCTGTTCTGAAGATTTTATCGTAGGATTGCTATATGTAGCGAGAGGAAGGGGTGCGGCGTAAGGTTAAAGGAGAAGACTTTTGACTTCTATGACAGGAAAATGGAGATAAACTTCGATTGTCCCAAGTGCTTGCAGCTGGGTCATTCACGGGTGGTCTTTGATTTCATATCTTTACAGGTTTGAGCGTTTGACTCAGTCAATCTGAACCCTGAAGAGTAAAAATCTCACTCTTGTCATTCACGTATTTCTTGATAGTTAATTGAGTTCTTAATCTTTTAAATTTCACAATTTTATCCTATCTTAAATGTAATATGTACATTATATAATGTCATTTACCCATTCAAGCAATAGTTAAATATTCCATAAATTCGCATGTATTCGTTAAATACTTTCATAAAAATAAAAGCTCAAATAAACCCTAATATGCCATAATGAATCATTCTAGCTCCAAATCATAATATTTTTTTCCTTATATACAAGTTAGTGAGGTGGAAGAAAAAAATAAATTTTCACAATGATATGCTACAAAAATAAAGTTTATTTTGACATTTTGGATGGAAACAATGTTTATACATGCGTAAATTAAGGGTCTATTTGAGAGTTTAGTAAATATTATATTTCAAAGTATTTTTTTATTCAGAAATATTAAAAATACTAAAATAATTTATTTCAAGTAAAAAAACTTAAAATTTGGATAAACAACTTTTTGGTTTGGTTGCACTGCCGAACAACCCTATAGTATACTATAGAATATTTAAATACCATTAATAATTGATGGATTGAGAGATGATATTATTAATTTTCCATTATAATTGTGGTAAAATGAATAAAATCAAAGATTCAGGACTAATTAGCAATGGGTAATATGTCAGGGGTTAAATAATTAAAGTTTATTTATTTTATTTGTATTCTGTTGGTGGTAGAAGTGCATGTTTGGAAAATGAATGGTCAAACTTTAAACGTGGGAGTTTCAAAATCAACCACACACACACGTTTGAATGTTCAAACTTCAACAGTAACCATTTACCACGGCTATACGTTTAGACTTGAGGGTGTTTTAAAATGTGATTTAATTATGTTTTTAAAAAATTGTATTTTTTTTAAATTAATTTTTTTAAAAATATTTTTGAATTATTTTAATGTGTTAATTTTAAAAAATAAAAAATATATTATATTAATATATATTTTTTAAAAAAAATTCTTTAAAAATCAACCCTTTTTATTTTTTTTTTTTCTGTCTCAAACACCCCCTTCCAGTTGATTGCGACAATTAATTTAAAGTCTTGCCTTCAAATTCCAAAAACTTTGGCTTGGTTGACGGGGCAGTAAGATCTTTTAATTTTTTTTTGTTATATTTGTGATTGGAATCTATAAACAAAATCAATTAATATTAAAATAAAAAAAAATTGTTTTTATCTATGCACACTAGGTGGCACCTACAACGCCTCTTAATGGCAAAACCTGTTTTTTTTTGTCATGTTATTAAAAATGACGTCGTATTTTTTTTCTTTTAGTGCGGCACATTTAGATGACGATGAGACGGTTTGTCACCAATAAACCTTTATTTTATTTTGTTTTTCTCTTTCATTCAAAAAATCACAGGTTAATCCTCTTTATTGTTGATACTTCAACTTTAGATCTTATTATTTTGATTTTGATTTTTTTATTCTTAGCACTTTTGTAAAATATATATTTTTTTTATTTTCAATATAGTCCTTCAATTACAATTTGTCATATGTTATATTTTTTAATTTGGTTCTTATTCTTTTAATTTTTATTTTTTCCTTGGTCTTTCTAAAAAAGTTTTATTGATTTTTAATTTTATCATTTAATCCAAGTTTATAGTGTATTATTTTTTTTCAATTTGGTCCCCATTCTTTTGATTTTTTTTCTTTTATTAAATTTCTTTTTCTTTCCAGTTTAACCCTCTAATTGAAAATTTTTAACTGCCTTCTAATTTATCTTTTATTTTAATTTTCATCCTTGTTCTTTTAATTATCAATTTTTTCTATTTTAGATTATTTTGTGTAATTGATTATTTTTCCTGTTCTCATCCTTCAACATTTGATTTGTTGGGAATTGGGCTTCATGGTTTTTCCATGTATGGTGTTTCCGGTCTAATGATCCGGATCACAGGTTTAAAAGGTTAATGCGGGTTGATATCCTTTTTTTTTGCTTGTTTTATTTTTTGATATCATTGTTTGACATTAGTTTTTTTGTTTTTTTTAAAATTGATTTTCATTGTTTGACATTAGTTTCTTTTTTTTAAAAAAAATTGGTTTTGTGGTTTTTTTTTAATTTATTTTCTATCATGTTATCCCGGTCTCACGCTATCTTAGCTTTACCCGGGCAGACTTTGTTTTCCCTTTTTTTATCGAATTTTGTACTTACAAAGGTTTTTATTTATATTCCATCTTTTTTTTCCTTTGATTGAATCTTTTTTGGCGTTTTATTTTTAATTTTATCATTCAATATTTCATTAATTATGAATTGATCTTCATAATTTGTTTCAGTTTACTTTCTATGAGATAATCATAGTCTTAAATAAACGTTTTGATATTTGATTGGTGCTCAATTTTGTAAGCATTTATTTTTATTATCATATTATTAAGCATCAAAAAGTTAAAATAACAAAGTTGTTAAAATTAGTAAACTCCATAACTTAGATCACGAGTTTAACAAGTTAAACCGTGCATCCCAAATCGATCTAACATATCATCGTCTTGATATCAAGAAAAAGATGTTATTTTGAATCATTTTAACCAAGTATTTTACTGGTTGTTCGAGTTATCTTTGGGTTAATTAAATCAATCGGGTCATGTCAGGACAACTTCTATGTTGATTAGTTTTAAACCTATGCTACGTAAAGAGTCGGGACAAGTCGGACCCCTTTTTTCCTTTTTTAATCACATCTTTCATTTGTTTTTTTTTTCAATTGAATTCTTTTTGTATTTTTTTTTTAGTTTCATCATTCAATATTTAGTTAATTTTGAATTGATTTTTATAATTTGTTTTGGTATGCTTTCTATAAGATTATCGTAATTTCAAACAACACATCCTATTATTTGATTGGTGCTTAATTTTGTAAGAGTTTATTTTTTTTTATCATATTATTAAGTAAGAAATAGTTTTAAAAAAATAAAGTTGTTAAATCTAGTGAAGTCTATGATCCAGGTTACAAGTTTGGCGAGTTAAGTTAGGAAGTTGAGTGGATCCAATATATCATCGACTTAAAATTTAAAAAAATATTTTATCTTAATTTTTTTTTAAAATCAAATCATATTTTTTATCGATATTTAGCCGACCACGACACACGTGGATCACAGCAAACAAGGCGTCATCAATTATATTTTTAAATTAAAAGATGAACAACATATTTTTTTATCCCTTTACAAAATAATTGATTTTTTTTAATATCTAGACACGCTTGGCCATCAGACTGAGACTGTGAGTTAGACTTTTTTATTATTTTCTTTTATACATTGATTTTTTTAATGTTTTAAATATCTGAATATAAATCAAACTCATTGTCCGTATCTGATCAATCAATAATTGCATAATTAATTCCATCATTAATCTCAATTGGCCCACTCAAGTTCTTGAGTTCAAATAAAGCTGATTTAATAATTTTTCATCACTTCCAAATAATTCTTAGTAAGATAATTATTATAGTTGTGATTGCAATGCAATTATTACGTAAATCCTATATAGCTAATAAACACATAAAATTAATATAATGATATATTTTTTTCTTAATTGAACGTTGATTCAAATTAAATTAAAAAAAAGAGAGTAAAAAATAGAAATTGTGATTAAACTGGAAAAAAGCTAAGCAATTCAACTCTCTAAGAAATTATGTTACATAAAAAACATCAGATTTTGTTAGTGGTTTGAGAGTTTGTGGATCGTTTCGCCAATTATGTCACAAAAACAAATCATTGTTACCACTTTGGCCTTGCAAAATTCATAAACTCATCTGAGATTGTAATGATCTTCATCATATCTTCTTTCCATGCCCTAGAAAATGGTTTCAAAAAAAGGGGGTAAATTTCTACAAGGGAAAGCCTACGCAATAAATTGTCTCAAGATTTTAAACGATTTTTTCTATGGTTTATACCTTCTTTTATTATTATTATTATTATTATTATTATTATTATACATGGAGCACATGCCAACAAACATGTATTATTAAATTCACACGATCCAATAGTAAATATTTTATTTCGGGACTTAATTAAACTTTTGATTAGTTTAATTAATGAAATCTAAAGTTTAATTGAAGAATTGATAAGTTTGGAAATTTAATTGAATTTAAAATTAGTTTAATTAATGAAATCAGGGGCTTAATTAAAGAAATACTAATGTTTGGGGGTGATTTGGGGAAACATTGCAGGAAATTAAAGTCCAAGAATCAAGGTGAAATGGCGGGGTTATTATAGGGAGTTTACTTGATTTTTCCAGGGGTAAGCTTGAAAGAATTAAAATTTGAAGAGTCAATTAAGAACTGAATTGAATATTTCAGAAATCAAGTACTGTTTTGTAAATGACGTTAAAATCAATGGATCTAATTGCAATTAATCTTGGGGCAAAATTAAAAAAAAAAAAGAGATTTTCCATGAATAAGGGTTCAATTGTTAGATGTTAGAACATCAGCGGGCAAATTGAAATTAGCCATATCAGTTAAGGAACAAAGCGACGTCGTTTCAGGACCAAGGACTGTTCATCTCCTTCATCCCCCTGCTCGCCCCCATGATGTGTCGCTGATCGTTACTCCTACAATAACAACGGTTGGTCGCCTCATTATCTTGAGGCGACCGCATGGCATTCTCTGGCTTTATAAAAGCCAGAGAAAGGACCACGAATCAGAGAGAACAAGCAGGGAGACGAAACGAACGAAAGAACAAAAAAACCAGGGGAGGACAGAGGAACTAACAGAGGAAAGACATAGAAGAGACATTGACACTGACACAGACAGACACAAATAGAGACGCGAAAAAAAGCTAAAGAACAGAAAAATACAGAGAACTATAGAAATTTAGAGAAGTATAATCTCTCAATCATAAATTTACTGATGGCAAAGTACTAGTATATATAGACTAGAATCAATTCTTAACATAACAGCTACTAGATTTGATTCTGTCCTTGGTTATGAAGCAAATAAATAACAATTTCATGATCATCTAAAATAGGAAATAAACATAACATATAGGAATAGACATAACATATATAAGGCAATATAATAACTATAGGATCTTGTATATTGTCTCTTGATGCTGCAGTATCTACTACATTAATCTTCAGTATCTGCAATATCTGCAAAGATTTACAACTTATACTGTAATCTTCAAGACTCCCTCTCAAGTTGGATCTAATGGATTAACTGATCCAAGCTTGCTGAGCAAACGATGAAACTAACCAGATGTCAGGATTTTGGTAAACACATCAGCAAGTTGATCATGGGTGCGCACATAGGATGTCTAAATAAGTTTAGCTTGAACCTGCTGACGAATGTAATGGCAATCTAGTTCGAGATGTTTTGTGCGTTTATGAAACACTAGATTAGAGGCAATATGCATGGCATCTAATTGTCACAAAATAAGATCATAGGTGTATGAGAGACAAAACCGAGATCTGCAAGTAGATTCTTGATCCAAATTAATTCATATGAAACAGATGCCATTACGCGATATTTAGCTTTAGCATTTGAACGCACGACTACCTGTTATTTTTTGCTCTTCCAAGACACTAAATTACCTCCAATAAACATGCAATATTCAGTGGTAGAACGTCTATCTAATGCATTTCCTACCCAATCAAAATCTGTGTATCCTGTAATATTTGTATGTCCATTGCGTGTCATAACAATGCCTCGACCAATAGTTCCTTTCAAGTATCGCAGAATACGCTTCATCATGTCAAAATGTTGAGCTATAGGAGCATGCATATATTGGCTCAATAAGCTAACAACAAATGTAATGTCTGGTTTAGTGATTGTCAAGTAAATCAATTTTCCAACAATCCTTTGATAAGTAGTGAATGTTGGGAGAGGTTTGCTTGATGAATCCAACGGCAACTTGCTGTCCAGAGGAGTAATAGCTAGCTTGGTATGTAACATTTCAGCATTTTATAGCATGTCTAGGATATACTTTTGTTGGTTAAGAAACACACCCTTGCTGGAAGTAGCCATTTATATCCCCAAAAAATACTTCAGCTTTCCAAGATCTTTAATGGAGAATTGCCGCTGTAGATCAGCCTTTAATTTTGCAACAGAGGTTTCATTACTTCCCGTGATAATTAAGTCATCTATATATACAAGCACAATCAACTTGTCTACAGAATTCTGTTGAATAAATAGTGAAAAGTCAGCATTATTTTTTATGAAATCAAGTGTCTGTAAAGCAACACTTAATTTGGCATGCCATACTCGTGGACCCTGTTTCAATTTATAGATGGATTTGTGAAGTTTGCAGACTAGGTTAGGAGAGTGACTTTGTGGATGTCCTGGAGGTAGCTTCATGAATACTTCCTCTTCAAGTTCTCCATGCAAGAATGCATTACGTACATCTATTTGATATAATGACCAGCCCTGATTAACTACCACAGATAATAAGACACGCATAATAGTCATTTTTGCAACTAGAGCAAATGTTTCCTTGTAGTCGATTCCAAATTTCTGCGAGAACCCTTGAGCTACAGGCCGGGCTTTATGCCTTTGAATTGTTCCATCTGAGTTGAATTTTGTCTTGAAAATCTGGCGGCAACCAATTGCATGTTTACCTACAGGAAGAGGCATGATGCTCCATGTATGATTATCAGCAAGTGCACTTAATTCTTCTGTCATAGCCTACCGCCATACAACTTGGGATTGAGCTTCTTGAAATGATTTGGGTTCATGTTCTTCAGAGACGGAGGTGAGGAAGGCTCGGTAATCTGAGGACAATTTATTATATGACAAAACTTTAGAGACTAGATGCTTAACAGTATATGTTACATACTCTTGTAATCTGGGAGGAGGCTGACGTGTTCAGCGAGACATTCTTCTAGGAACTTCATCACCTTGAATGACAGGGGCTTCTATACTGGGCTGAAGAACATCAGGTGTTGGACATGCACCTAGAAGATTCACAGTAGTGGTGGAAGGAGATTGATCAACAACGAGCTGAACTCTAATATCTGGAACTTCAGGAACTTGTTGTGATAGAGAGCATACATTCTAATCATAATAACTAGAATTAGATAGCGAAAACAAGTTAAAATCATCCTTTTCTTGACCTGTGGCAGGGTAATAAGGAGCATCTTCAGAAAATCTAACATCTTTTGAAACATACATTTTCTTTTATGAGGGATGATAACATCTGTATCCCTTTTGTGTTTGAGAATACCCCAAGAAAATGCATTTGACAGCTCTGGAATCAAGCTTGTCCCGTTTTGATGAGGGTAAATGCACAAAACATGAGCATCTAAATACCTTTAGATGTGCAAATTTAGGAATTGTAACCTGCAAAACTTCAAGAGGAGATTTAAAATCCAGCACATGGCTGGGTAAGTGATTTATGAGATAGACAGCCGTAAGAACACCGTATGATCAAAACCCTTTTGGAACGTGCATTTGTAACATTATAACACGAGTTTTTTTTAAGCAGATCATGATTTTTTCATTCAGAGACTCCATTTTATTGTGGTGTACCAACACAACTAGTCTGATGCAATATGCCATTAAAATGTAAATAATGTGTCATGTCTTTGGACATGTATTCTAAACCATTTTCTGATCGGAATGTTTTAAGATGACTAGAGAATTGATTTTTAATTAACGTATGAAAATCCTGAAAGCAGGAAAAAACATCACTTTTGCCTTTAACAAATACACTCATGTGACTCTAGAAAAATCATCAATAAAGGTTACAAAATATTTATAACTATCAAGAGACGTATCGAAAGGTCCCTATACATTTGAGGGTATAAGTTTAAACGTATGAGATACATGTGTAGTAGAATTATTAAATGAAAGTTTAAATGATTTGGAAAAATGACACATCTCACATTGAAGAGGTTTCGAGATGGAAACTGAATTTATTTTGCTAAGTCTATAATCTGACGGATGTCCTAAACGACGATGCCATAGGAGTGGCTCATATGATGTTTTGAAACTAGTCTGAAGGCTTTTGAAAACGCAATTATGCTGAAAAAAATAGTAGAGACCATGCAGGAAAACACCTTCACCAATCGTCTTCTTGGTTAATCGGTCCTAAAATATAACCTTGTGATGAGTGAAAATTACATCACAATTGAAAGTAAAAGTTATCTTACTGACCAAGAGTAATTGTAAAGGAAAAGAAGGAACATATATAATATCAAACATGATTTCAGAGACAATCTTAAATTTTTCCTTACCCTTCACATGAGACCCCTTCCCATTTGCTACTGAAACAAAGGCAGGAAAAACAAATCTTTCAAGGTTAGAGAAATTTATCAACTTGTTTGACATATGATTAGTGGCTCCAGAATTAATAATCCAAAGATCATGGATATTATCAAGTTTTAATGCCGTCATAAAAAGCAGTCAGAATACCTTGATTGGTGTTTATGTCTATCGCTGCTAGAAAATCCATGAGGTGACTGATAGTGCAGTTGAGTTTAATTGATGTTGTTCCTGTCCAGCAGTTCTAGTGATTCTAGACTACATCTTCCCATAATTGTGTTTGTCCTGCAGATAATTATCAAAATCTTGTACCAAGGCAGTGGGGTTGGTAGTGAAGTTATCAGTTGACAGAGTTGAATCTGCCAGATGTGCTTTATAGTTCATTCTCCTCTGGACTCCATTTTGCCCATTAGAAAATCTGGGTTTGAGTTCTGGATGCAGTTGCTAACATCGGTTAGTAAGGTGTCCAGTATTATGACAGTAGCTGCACTTCAACTTTGAATTTTTTCCCTTGAATGATCTGCCATCTTCGCTTGTTTTGATAATTAAAAAAAAAGCATGGTCAGGCATACCGATATTGGAGTTCTCACTACGGGGCATTGTCTTGACATGATAACCACGGGTAGTTGTTATTCTAGACTGATTTTCGTGATTCATCACCTTCCTGTGAATTTATTCACGCTGAACAGTTGTTGTCACAGACTGCAGAGATGGTAGTTCTGGGTTCATTAGGATGTGGCTCCGCAGATCTTCAAAGTCAGAATTGAGGCTTACTAAGAGCTGGAAAATTATGTCTTCCTTTGTTCTTCTGCGTAGGACAACAACTTCACAAGTATGAGGGCGATAAATCTCTAGTTCATTCCATAGACTTTTCAAATTTTCCAATAGTTGAACAAATGGTTTGTTGTCTTGATGAAGATTTGCAATTTCACGATGAATCTAAAAAATCCGTGCTGCGTTGTTTTGGCTGCCATACATGTCGCAAATGGCATTCCAAAGATCATGTGCAGATTCAGAGTAGCTGAAAATTTCAGCTAAGTTTCGTTTCATAGAATTAAGAATCCAAGACATCACCAACTGATCTTTGGATAACCATATTTCGTATTCGGGAGAGTCCACATCTGGAGACGAAATTGAACCATTGATGAATCCCAATTTTGATCTTCCACCAAGAGCAATAATGACGGCTCTTGACTAAGGAAGATAATTGAATTCATTTAGTAATACTGAACTCAATCGTTGAGCAGTATTGATGTCATCAGTATTATTGTTGAAAAAAGAAGTTACCTTTGAGGTAGAACTTTCTTCCATAATGGCTATAGAAAATTCTTCCATAAGAGCAGATACTAATGCTCAATTAATGATAGAAACCTAGCTCTGTATAGAAATTTAGAGAAGTATAATCTCTCAATCATAAATTTATTGATGGCAGAGTACAAGTATATATAGACTAGAATCAGTTCCTAACATGGTAGCTACTAGATTTGATTCTGTCTTTGGTTTTGAAGGAAATAAATAATAATTACATGATCATCTAAAATAGGAAATAGACATAACATATATAAGGCAATATAATAACTACATGATCTTGTATATTGTCTCTTGATGTTGCAGTATCTGCTCCATTAATCTTCTGTATCTATAGTATCTATACCATTAATCTTTAGTATCTGCAATATCTGCAAGGATCTACAACTTATACTATAATCTTCAAGAAGAAAAGGACAAAAACAACAACACAAAGGCAAAACAAAAAAAATAGACTAGAACAGAAAGAAAAGGAGAAAGACAGGTACATGATCGAAACCAGTAGAGAGAGAGAGAGAGAGAGAGCGCCAAGGAGAAAACTGAAACAACAAAAAAAGAAAAGCAAGAAGAGGCAGAAGAGCAAGAACAGAGGAGAAGACTGTTACATTCATCATAATAGCACCACCTGATCAGTTAGAGACAATTACTCTCACTTCGTCTTCAGCTCCAGCAGCTACCAGGTAACTTCTTCCCTCGCTTTACAATTTAATTCACATGATACTGTTACTTAGAATTTTAATTAATCTGTTCCTGTAGCAAGCGTGTGTGACGCACGCCTGCTGTTTTACCCAGACGGGTCACTAGCTTTTGCTAGTGACCAGGCTGGGTTGGCTAGGTCCAGCCCAGCCTGTATGGTTGGGCTAGACTCAACCTAAAAAATAGAGAACAGGTCGGGACATGCTTGGGTCTTAGGCCTAGCCGAACCAATTTGTTTAGGAAAAACACACCCTTATGTCAATCCCCTTTTATTTCTATTTGTTCTGATATCTGGCCAAATGAGCCCTTTGTGATATTAGAAAATACAAAAAAAATTCGTGGATCCTTTTGAATTTATTTTTAGGTCCCTCGCGCTCCCCCCCCCCGATGATTTCACTATATATTTGATTTGTAGATTTTTACTATGAAATGTGAATCTGGTATGCAATACATACCTGTCTTTTTTATATATAAAAAACATATATGCTTTGCTTTCAATTCAGATTTTATTGATTTATTTACTAGCACCAGAGTCAGAAATATCATGTTTTTTTATGTTATGTAATATTTACCAACACCAGAGTTAAAAGTATTCGTATCCGAATATTCACTGACGCTAGAATCAGGAATATTATAAGCAGACCATCATAGCTTAACCCAACAAACTCTTAGCAATTTAAGACAAAACCAACAATGCACCTATCTCAGGTAGGATGCTTAAGAGGTGATAATATTTTTTTTTTGTAACCAGTTCCATACTATAGAATCTTTATTGACTAGTTGGGTTCTTAATGACCATAATATTAGGTGACAACTTCTTAAATAAGACCTTTTCCATTTAAAAATAAGATGTTAGAAATTTTTTTTTTTTTCACGAAATAAATTTTTAAAGATCATTAGGATGTTGGATGTAATAATTCCATACATTTTTGAGCTAAAAGCTATTTAAAACATAAACTCTATCAAAATCCCAAACCACCATAGCTTATCTTCTTTTCCCTTTTGTCTGTCATATTATTTTACAATTACCATCTTCTTTGTATTTATTAAGTAAGAGGATTTTTAATAAAAAGATACAAAGCTGACTGGTTAGCATGTTGCAGGACAACCTTAGGATTGGTTTTTTTTAGATTCACACGCGTTGTTTTTTAAAATATATTTTATTTAAAAAATAATAAAATAATATTTTTTATTTTAAAATTTATTTTTGATATTAGCACATCAAAACGATCCAAAAACACTAAAATAAAATTAATTTAAAATAAAAAAATTCAAATTTTAATAAAAAAAACAAGTTAAGACCCACTCCTAAACAGGGGATGTATTAAGCAACAACTATTATTCTACGATTGTATGCAATGATTACCACAATAAACAACATATGAATATGAAGATTGAGGATACATTTAAATAAGGCAGCCTTTGTTCAAGGAAGGATGATCGGAGATAACGTGATATTTTCCCAGGAGATTGACAGGGGCTATCGTAAGAGTACTGTGCCTCCCTCTTACACTTTGAAGATTGATTCGACGAGGCCTTTTAGCCAGTGCACTAGGATTTTCTGTTCAAAGCTCGCATCGGTAGTCTTAGGAGTAATATGGATTGGTTTCAAAGCTTGCATCAATATATAGTCCTAGTGTTTTTTTTTTTTTTTCCGTGTAGAAAACAATTAAAAATCCAAAAATATAAAGGAAATAAGCAAAAATTTGAATAATAAAATTGGCCCAAACATGAGTATTTAGATCTAAAACCTGTTTCTAGAAAATCTGATGGTATGATCAATAATCTCGTTGCTGCTTATAAAAAAACCGCCCATAGAATTACCCAAGAGAATCTGAGCATAATCCATCATTCATATATTTTGTTATTGTTGTTTGAATGTGTTTAGCTAGTCTAGCGCCAACCAATTTTTTTTTGGATCTAGACCTTTTTTATTAGTTTATAAAAATATATGTTAGGTCATTCACATAGTTTATTTGTTAGGGGTGATCATTTTCGGTTCGGTTTGGTTTTTATAAAAAAAAATAACCAAACCGAAACTAGTTCAAACCGACAGGTTTTGGTTCGGTTTGGTTTTTTAGGAAAAAACTAATTGGCTCGGTTTTTTTCCTGTTTTTTCGGTTTGGTTTCTGTTTTTTCCGGTTTCAGGCTTATAACCGAACCAAACCGGTCGGTTTTTTCAAAATTTTAATCGATTTTTTTTCACGGTTCGGTTTTTTCGGTTTTTTTTTATTTTATCGGTTTAATCGGTTTTTTGGTTTTTTTGCTCACCCCTGTTATCTGTATTATATTCCTATCTAGTAATGTGAGATTCTCACCCAATTGCTCAACTTTTTTTTTCCCCTCTCGCTTTGTAGGATACAACAAAAGGTATGTTATGATCATAAGGCATCTTGCACTTAAAAAATTCAAATGAACACATCATGTGTTAACAGCAGCCTTAAATTCAAATGAACACATCATGTAATTCCTAGAAAATGATTGTTTAGGTGACAGAGCTGGTCTCAATTCTTTTCATCCACCAAGAAGGGCATAAAAGTAAGTAGATTAAAATGCATGTAAAAGCAGTGTTAATGTCTGATAAATTGAAGAAAAAAAAGGTAATAAGTGGGAAGCAGATGAAGGAATAGGCGACGGTAAAATGAATCTTATATTTTCATGATGATGATTGAACATGAAGGAAAAATCTTGGATATTATGGTTGAGCATGAAAGGAAAGTTCACTGAGATTTGTGAAAGAAAGATCACGCTGAGAGTTCTTGACACATTCCGTGCAAGCAGAGCCGACGAGAGCACAGGTCAGGCAACTTGAATAATGACTCAAGGCATCAACTTAATAAAAAAAATTCAAGAATAATTAAGGTATATTTATTAATTATATTTTATGAAGTGAAGATTGTTGTATCAGCCAAGTCCAATCAGCCATATATTGTTCGCTTTGAGCTTTGTCGTTTTCATGATTTTGTTCCTGGAGACGCGAGCCCATTTTTGAGTCTGACGCCTCAAAAAATATATGACAAATTGACAACTAGCAGCACTCTTAATAAGGTTAGCTATCACTCCCTCACCCACCGATGTGGGATATTACAATTATACTTACTTAACAAAAAAACTTCAAATACAAAATGAAAATTGTTCAAAGCCCCACTTCTCAGAAATACTTAAAAAATAAAAAAAAATTTTAAAAAACTCTATTTATAATTTTACTCAAAGCACCTATTCATCTTAAGCTGGCTCTGTATGCAGGTATAAACAAAAGATCAAACGGACCATGTGCAAGCAAGCAAATGAGGCTGAATGGTGATGTGCATGGAGAGTAGCTGAAACAGCTGTAAAGGAAACATTAACACATTAAAGTGCAAGAACGACAACAAATTAAGGATGATGTAGCAAAGGGTGGTGAAAGAAGACAGTGCTGTTGAAGAGAGGCTGGATATGTATTGAATTTTTTATTTTATTTTTTTTATTTTCATACAGAGGGCTGAAATGATATAAAGATGTCCAGTTTTGAAGCAAGCAGATGCACTGCACAAAACAATTAAAGGGAAACCTCTTATTCAAGTGAGTGAAGATACCTTAGGGGCAGACGATGCTAAGGATCACATTTTCTTGGCTGGTGTTTCAGAGTCTTCATGGGTAGAAGAAGAAGGGCTCCCCCCTGCTTCAAAGTGTTCTGAGAAGATGGTTCCTCCGCCTCCGATGAGGCTGTCTTTAAAAAATCTGACACTGATAAAATATTGTTAGTTTTTCATGCGGTCCGAAGAAAAAAGATTGATTTGTGAAGCTTAAAAAAAGATGAAAGGCAATTTTTAAGAATTGATCGATGCTTGTTAGAAATTTGTTAAATTGTTGTAAGAATAAAAGGGGGAAAAGACTAAGTTCTTACGAAAATTTAAATTGCAAAGAAATATCTAAACAACAATGGAGGAAATAATTGGAAGCTTTTTTCATAGGGTAATATGTTAAAAGGATCGTGTAATTTAAGGTTAATTATAACTTTGTTTATTATTCTTTCAATCGTGTGTGGTTAGATTTATTTTGTCGAGATTTTTCTAATTGAACTAAGTATATAAAAAATAGAACCCTAGTGAGTTCCTAATAACTTTTTTTTTCCATCATTTCTTTTTCCTATCACATCATCTTATTTTTTCTCTTTTTCTTGACTATTAGATCTTGAATCTCATCTTTTGACTATTATATTTTCATAAAATTTTGAATTGACTTTTTAAAAAAATAATTGTGTTCAAATTATATTATTTTTCAAATACTTTTCTAACCAATATCATTCTCCCTGAATTTTCAACAAACCATGTTATTTTTCAAAAAACTCTAAACTTTTTGTTTATATTTCTTCCAAACTGGGACTACTTTGAATTACGCATTCATCTCCTCTTCACTTATCGCACTCAAAATTAAGGGTGAGAAAAAAATCAAAAAACTGATTAAACCGAAAAAA
>Ga0325404_1002461_pt1 | contig 19850 bp, 12 predicted proteins | sample PopdelMetagenome_18_FD_205664 | JGI IMG/M metagenome (GOLD analysis project Ga0325404, IMG submission 205664) | Populus deltoides microbial communities from Bellville, Georgia, United States - Xylem-Control-R1 | ecosystem: Host-associated > Plants > Phyllosphere > Stem > Wood/Secondary xylem... | reverse complement strand
AATTCTCTATCTGGCGAGAAAAAGGTAGCTCAGCTTAGGCGGCGTAACACAGATCTTAGACCTAGTCTAGCTCCGGCAGACCAGAAACCGGACGAATCCGCAAGTGATGGGAAAGAGCGGTTAAGGAACAGCTAAGTGCAGGCTTGGTAATACGAACGAGCCTAGAAATTATGTGTTCAAGCTTGGGAAAGGAAAAGGGAAATTATGGCAGCCGAGCTTGCAAGAAAGGTTCACGAATTGAATGAAACAGAGGAGCTTGTCTATGACCTCAAATCCCAAAATGAGACATTGATGGCAAAACTTCAAGCTTGTTTCGTGGAGAAGAAAAGTAGTAGTAGCAGAGGAGAAGCACAAGGGAATTAAGCACTTCAAGAGAGTAATAGGGCACTTTCAGAGCAAGTCCTCTGCTCCCCTGATGGTTGTCGCTCTTTAAAAAGAAACTACAAAGTTGCAAAAGAGGAATTTGCACTACAACGGAGGTAATTGGGATGGATGCAGCTGCAGTGCTTGATAGTGTAAGGAGCTTTAGGAACCGACTGGCCACAGGCAAACATATTGAAGATGAGATTTCAACGAGCGTTTCAATATAAAGAGGAAAGCGGGTGTCTCGTCGAAGTAGACATGATTAGTGATGTGAACACTGTTCATGTGCAATTGCCTAGTTCAGTTTTCCAGTGTACTCTCTAAAATTTTGTTTTGTTTTCTATATTCTTAGTCACAGGATCTAAGCTCTTAAGGTTTCTGATGCTTCTTGTTGTGATGGATTCCGTAGACCCGTGTTCTCCAAATTTGTTTTGATCTTTCGCAATCAGGGTATACAAATGTTCAATTATTAATGATCCAAGTCCTTTCATTGAGAGCAGTCAGCAGCTAAACGAGGTTATATTGTGAAACAAAAGATCCCCAGGATTTGATTATTGAACATGGCAAGGACACTATACTTGGAGAATAGCTACGAGCGTATCACCATAGAAAGAACTATATAGAATTAGTTAGGAAGGGAGAACAAGAGTGCTTGAGTAAAACCTGCTCATGAATTGATGTATGAAAGAGGCAATGCTCATACCTAAGTCTTGATGAAACATGTACAGAGCTCCCAATTTTGAAATATAAATCCAGCATTATTGAGCCAAACTTTGTAATTTGCAGGCTGCAATAGAGTTTAAAACCCATTTATTGCTTACCGCCTTCGCTCCGGTTGAACTAGCTAGAGCTTCTGCATCAGACTGCCTTCGGTTTAATATCATATTCTTCTTGCTAGGATCACATTTATCAGGCATTTCGAGGCTGTATATTATGAAAGTTGGAGGTTTAGAGTCCAGTAACAAGGTTCCCTGGGCTCCCGAAATGGGTTTTCTGTGCAGAATTGTTCCTCCACCAGCAACTAAAAGATCTTGTATATATCCCTTGTAAGAAGGGATAAAATCTCCCATGAAATAGAACTTAAATCCCTCAAAAATGTTTGGTTGCTGCACATAATAGAACTTGTCAATAAAACAGCTGGATGTATTAAGAACATGCATCCAAAGTGCACCTAAAGAGAACTACATGCATGCATGCACACATTGTTGTTAGAACTATGCTTAACAGGTGATTTAGCTTGCATGCAAAGAACTAGGGCCAATTTTTTTCTTCATAAACCAAATTACGGTCACAGATAAAAGCACAAAGCCTGATACAGGAGGATAAAAGGTCTACTAGCTCTGAGAAAAGATGCAGATTAAAAACCCAATGCGAGCAGATTTCAAAACCAGAGTTCATGAGTTCTATGATCGCAGAAGAATCTTGACAAAGATATAAAGTAAGATGAAACTAATACAAAAGTTTATGGAGCATGCAGATTAGAGATGAACTAAACTACAGGTCTGATGCCAGCATGGTAAGGGAATGATCTGCCTTCCAATTATAGATGAATCCATGGAAATAAGAAAAAAAAGGACGATTCCCAAAATGTTTAAGATGACATCTGTAGAAGCAGGAGCAAACCTTGTTCAGGACTCTTAGTCTTCCATTTCGTGGACCATCCCTGATTCCGTGAACATCAGCAGTAATTTCATATCGCATCTCTTCAACAAGTTTCATGGCTTTGATACAAGCCTTGACCCCTACAGAAGGAACAAACAAAGGGTTGAGTACGAGCAGAACCGCTAGATTCAAATGCAGAGTCAATCACCGATGCTTAATATTCAGTATCCACCTCCTCTCGAATATACTGATAAAAATAATAGGGTTCTGCATGTTTCATTTACATAAGTTCAATCAATGCCACAGGTGGCACCTAATCCTAACTTTTAAATGCAAATACACATGCAGAATCATTACACATACATGCACCCATGATTCTTTAATGCACACACAAATGAGGTACTTGAACATTGAGATATCACAGCATTCTATAACTTGAGCGGATAATTCATTTCATGGAAACAATTATACTAACATTCAATGTTCACTATCCACTTCCCCTTCAAGATACCCATTAAAACTTTAAGGGTTCTTCTGCATGTTCCATTTTCATCTGTTGATGCAATGACATGAGTGACACTTGAATCCCAATTCTTCAAGACTGTAACTCCAGATAAACTCTCAAACTCAGAAACAATTTCCTGCAGTAATCAACATTTTCATTTAGGAAAGAGAAATGTTACAAAGCCGAAAGTCACTTGTAGATTTTCTATTACCTTTTCTCCAACTGTGAGAGCCGAACAGCAAAGAACCAACTTGTCATGTGTTAAACATGATTTCCGACTTTTATGCATATTGATGTCATGTTTGAAAGTAACTTGATTGTATTGCCTTGGTGTTTGTCTGGTAGAGGAAGGAGAATGAGTAAAAGGCATTTAGTATGATTTCCAAGTAGCAGCTAGAGTCAGCTACTTAAGAGATAAATTTGTCCACGGAATTTAGAATACCCTTTTGAAATGCAGTTTTTTCTCCTCTCTTGAGATTGTTTGCTTTCATTCGGCAACGTACAAGAAGCATGAAGAGGGCATAAGATGACAAAGTTTTCCTGTTGCAAGAGATTTGAGAAAAAATCAAAATGATGTTAGAACTACGAAGCATTGAATTTATGACACTTACAGTATCCCATCGACATTGGTGGGTCAACTTCGCACAAGGAACATGGAAACTCTTGCGACAACTCTTCTCGTAACATCCAAGAGCAGCACCTTTGAGTCCACAGCAGCAACACTTAATTCTCCGACTTCTAGCTAATTCAGCTTCAAGGTTAATTGCATTATCACCCTCGAAGTAGACATTAGGTGCCCTGCAGGTATGATTTTTTATAATTATACGATGTCTACCACAACAACAACATGACGACATGTGTAAGCTAAGAACTTTCCAGAGAAAGTAACCATTTTTTTAGCACTCCTATACAGGCCCATGACTTAAATTAATTAAAAAAACTAAAAACTCAATGAATTGCCTTTATGAGCTCCTTTGAAGAATTCTCTTACCACTCAGCACAGTTTTTATGAGAGTGTATGACCCTGGATCCACCATTATAATCTGCCGCCACAGGTATGCCATTGTTGTAGTGGATCATCTCTCCTGAAGCCTGTAATTTTGGTGGAAGATTCAGAAATGAAATGGATTCAAAAGTCATGAGATACAGGAAAAAAGCAAAGTAGGACTCACAAAAACAAGGAAAACAAACAGATACCTCTGAGACTTCTGAAGAAAGACAGAAAGCACATTGAATATTATAATTAAGCTTGCAGTTAAGCATGGCCGCTCCATTTTCTTGGCAATGATCCCTTAATGTTGCCAAATCATCAAGAATTCGAGTATTAAGACTGGCTTGAACCTTCTCAGCAGATTCAGTTGCCCTTGCAGAGTTGCCAGTAATATTTTCAGTGGACTGAGCTTCCTCTGCAAAGACATTGTCAGCACCTTCTTGATGGTCACTGACTAATCCATCTTCTATGATACCATCTAATGAAACTTCCATGTTTTTCTTACATTTTAAGTCTTGATTATGTTCTGGACACAATGCAGACTTGACTTCTTCACCTTGTTTGCCAGGTTTCCCCTTGATTTCTGAGGGTTTTTTATCTTCAACCAGAGGGGCAGGTAAAAAGTAATCATGGGCGTGTTCATCTTTGCCCATTTGGTTGTGTATTGAATGGACTTCTTTAATCATGTTTATCTCAACAGAATCCAGCTTTCGTTCCTTGCACCGGAGATTGATCTTTCTACTCACTTTTCCATTCTTCTTCCTTTTAAGATTACTGCGACCTTGTTTCTTATCAAATGAAATAGGCAGCTGATCAGTAACCGTGTTTTCATCAGCCTGGTCCAAATTTTCTCTAACTGAAACAGAAGAAACATTCTCTCCTTTCAACCTACCACCCTTATCTGCATTCTTCCGAGCACAATTCCTTAATGTTGTGTCCTTAGCATTCCTGCCTCTCTTATTGGAAGTATTACGCCCGATTTGGTAATTTGCACTTTTAACTATTGGAGAGGATAGATTGGCCAGTATGTCTTCAGAAATACCCATTCGCGGTTTGGTATCGGTACAGTTTTTGCTTTCATCACTACGTTCTTCATTTGTATTTGCATCCAGTGGGGGTGTTTCTGACTTACTTTCTCGAATTCCATCCATTTCCGTTGTTTTTTCAGCCTAAATTTCACTTAAAATTTCAGCGAAAGCCAGATGACTTTAGCACTATAAAATACTAAAATTAGACAAAATTACTTGGGTGGGATGAATACCTGCATCTTTGCTGGGCTTGAAAAAATCTCAGGAGAGCAAGCTCGTTGCGTCCATTCAAACATCTCACTGTCAAAAAAATCTGCAACATGTGATTCGTTGCCACACACTGCCCCCTACGTCATGTTAGAAAAACACGAGTAAGCAAATTGATGTGGTCGGACTAAATGTGAGGGTAATTTTAGGAAGTCTATACAAGATATATATTTTGCTTGGGTTAACTAGCTTTGTTTGAGGAGAGCATAAGCTATGGATACAACGAATATTAGAGTTGCGTTTCCAATACATAAACTTTACAACTTGATGATTTTTATTTTTGTTTTCATTTTTCAATAACCACTCTTTATCTGTATGCTTATTCTGAAAAGGAAATTAAATATCCGTCGAATGACTATACATCTGTTCAAGAAAGCTCAATGAAAAAGTGTTGATTGAATTCAAGAAGAAGAGAAGAACCAGATAAGCCAAATCAATTACAGGAGCTATGAACCAAAAATGAGTAATTGACAGCTCACAGGACACAGGTATAGCAGAGAAGTAGCAAGTCACAATATTAGGCTAAATTTAAATCGGACAATGAACTGAAGTGGGACTCACTTTCGAGGATGATTCAGGGGGGTTTTCGTCATCTGAGTCTTTGATATCACTGAAAGTAGGAACATTTGGTGGTGTGATATCCAGAAGCTGATCCATATCAGTGTGCTGACTTGACTTCTCTCCATCTTCATCTCTCAACCAAAAGAAAGGCGATAGCATGCGTTCTCCCTTTTCATCGACAACGGGGTTCCTCCTTGAGACTGATGAATCATTTTTAAAGTCATCTTTTTTTATTTCTCTTGATCCAGTTTGTAGCTTCTCAGGTTGTGCCGATGTGCCTGAAAGAGAGCATTGTGGCACCTGAACTCTTTTCTTGGTTGGAAACGAAGGTTTCGAAGTAATGGGACCACATAATTCCATGTTGGATTCATCAAGTTTCCTTGAATCTTTTTGTCTGGATTTATTAAGCTGCTCCTCTAACATATCCTGACAAATCCAACCAATATCTTCTCTGCCACAGTCCGTATCGTCTCCTACTTGCTTTTGTACATCTGTAACAAGAACAGCAAGAAATCATAAAGACAAATACCCAACATTACCCTCACAACAAAAAAAAAAAAAGCAAAGATATAGATTGATAGAAGTCCATCTAAGGGAGCGCAAACAGAATATTCATCGCAAGTGCTCCATGATTAATGCAAGGGATTCATGTTTGAAGTTGAACAAGGATACAAAGTAAGTGCATAAAACCAATAATTTCCCTTGATTTCTTCTCTGTTTTTTTTTTTTTTGCATCACCTGATAATTTAGTTGATGGTGGTGGATTCTGAGTGACGAATATATTGAATCCTGAAGCAATTTCCATGCTTTTGTAAATGCTGACCAAGTTATCCATATGAGGAGCAGCGCGAACCTCTGAAGCGAAAAAAATAAAATAAATACAGAAAACACCCTCCTCTTTACTCCAATATCTTAAATAAGAAAAAAATGATAATGACTCAAATTGAAAATAAAAGGCAAGCATCATACCTCTACGCCGGTATGGCACTTTACAGACCGGACAATCGGAACCTGATTTCATCGATTTCACAATACATGAACTGAAAGGGAACATGAATAAATTAGAGTAGAGTAGAGGGATTGAAATTCAAGACCAACAAAAAATTAGTAAAATGGAACTTACTTGCAGAAAACATGATTGCATGTAAGCGAGACTGCAGTGTCGAGAAGACTTAAGCTGCAACAACAAAAAATATTAGATTGAAAAAATAAAATAAAATAACAAATTGATTAATTTGTGAGTTGGTGTACCAGATGGGGCACTTGAGCTCTCTGCCCATTTTCTCGAGGTGAGTTGGATCTCCCATTTTGCAACTCGCTCGCCTTTCTCTCTGGATTGAAATTTGATAATGAGAAGAAGACTCACTGACGGCACTCCTTATCATTCTTCGTCTTCTGAAAATTCCCTGCACCCCGCCAATACGCTTTAAGCTCACGCGCCTTTTTTTTACTTTTTTTTGCCGCTGATTTTGTTTTTAAAATTTTCAAACGCGACAATTCTAAACGACCGCCAGCATGGATTGAAAATCAATAAAGTATTATTTTACGTGGCAATACTATTATGAATATAACAATATAATTAAGTGACAAAAAATGGGTTATTTTATATATTTTTTATAATTTGCATCCATAGAAAATAAAATTAACTGATAATTTATTAATACATATTTTTTTTCACTTCATGAAGGAAAAATATTGGTATTGAAAATATTCAAATAATAAACCGTACATGAAATAGTGAAATGAAAAAAATCTTATGTAAAACAATTTAAAGATAATACAGTACAAAAATAAAAGAGATTTTTTATTTTATATTGTTTTATATACCATTAGCCAAATAAAATATATAAATAAATTACTTTGTGTCAAGCATCGCTATTAAATATAAAGTTATCTCTATTTTTGTTCTATTTTATTTTGGACAAAATGGTTTTGACATAATATTTAATATATTGTCTAAAACAAACTATCAAGGGCGAATGTTAAACCAATTGATAAATTTCTTGTTAATTGATTAAAACAAACTATTCAATGATTTTTCATAAATTAATTTCAAGTAATCTTGAATTAATTCAATACCATTATTTTTTCAAATTAATTGTTTCTAAAATTAATTAAGCATCCCTAGCCTCAATGGTGACTACGGACTTTTTTATCATTAAAGACTCAAGCGGTAACTAGGGATTTTTTTTATTATTGAAGACTCAAGCGGAGACTTGTTTACTCATGTTTTCACGTATGAATCTCTTATATCTAGCTATTGAAGATCTCATTTTCATACCAACCCAAAATATGCTTATGAAGCTCTATGTGTCAACAAGCGGGAATCATCAAGGTATTTGCACTATAGGTATAATTCATTTAATTGCATAAAATTTCAAAATGAAAAAATCAATGTTAATGCTATTAAGGATAAGTCTCTTTACTTATGCTTGTCTTCCTCTAACTTTATGTTATATTATTGTAGAGAGAATTTACATGAATTTTCTAGTTATGCATCCTTTCAAGGAATTGTTGTTGAAATCATCGGGAGCAAGCTACACTAAGATCGTTTACACCTATTGATAAGGTATGATCCTCGACAACAATTTTCTTTCTTGTTTTGTTTAGTTATGAAATTCTACAGGTAAGTACTTTACATATTAACTTATCTTCTTTTTAATATTTTGTTCATGTTTTTTATTATCATATATATATATATATATTTGATTTATACTAATAATTTCCCCAACAATCTCAAGACTAAAATCTTTTTATCTTAATTGTTTATTTTACTTATATATATTTTCTTCCTTAAACCTTATTAACTGAATAATTTTATTGCTTAAAATAATCAAATTTTTATTTCCATGACAAAAAAAATACAAACTTTATTAAAGAAAATATTGTTATTGCTTTCACAAATGCTGCCATAACAAAAATGCTTTAACATATAGGATTTCATTATCACCTTTTTTATGGTTCATGGTGAGAGACTTGAAAAGTTTAATGGATTTTAAACTTTAAAAGCTGATAACAAAATATATTTTATCCAACTACCTTGAACTAGATAAAAATTTTAACTGAATTTGCACCAAAGTTACTTGATAAAGAGTTCGATCCTATTGTTATGGTAGTTGTTGATGCATTAATACATTAATTTTATGTGCAAAAGTTACATCTTGAATGGATTAGACAACACGCTTCATGATATACATGATTTCATCAATGGTGAAAGGGCACTATAGAAAGCTTTGAATCAGAAGTACAAGGTTGAAAAAATGGTATGAAAAAACTCATAATCGATAAATTTCACGACTTCAAGATGCTTAATTCCAAAATTATAACGAGTAAAGTTCAAGAGTTTTAACTCATCTTGTATGATATTAATGTTGAAATGATATTCTAAATGAATATTTTCAAGTGACTATTATTATTAAAAGATTTCTACTATATTGGAAATACTTTAAAAATTACCTTAAGCACAAGTAGAGGAAAATGAGGGTTAAAAATCTTATTATGAGCTTGAGGTGGGAAAGGATAATAACTTGTCCAAAAGAAAATTCAACTTTTCCTTAATGGCTTTAGGTCAAATGTGATTGAACAAGTAGCAAAGTTCCATTATAAAAACCACAAAAAAAAGTTTGTTGTAAACAACAAAGGCATTGCTAAGAAATTTAATGATAAATGTTTTATATGCAACAAAATGAAAACCAAGCCAAACATTACAAAAATAAGCCCAATAAGGCAATCCTAAGAAAAAAGAGTTGCTCAAGCCCATGTCATTAAGGTTGAAAACCTTTAGAATAAAGTATAAAAGATGAGCCTATTTGCGATTGTCTTGAACATCAACTTGATCAACAACCATGAGCGGTGGTGAATTGGTAGCAATGATACAAAATATATTTACACATGAGAAGATTATGATTCTCACTCATAAATAAGTAGATGGTGAATATTTGTACATGAAAACTAGTCAACCTCAAAAGTACCAGGGACCAAAAAGGTCATTCTAAAAATGACTTCATGAAAGCTTTTACATTAACAACGTGTTTCAAATTGTTGATATTAGGAAGAACTTGGTGTTGGACTTATCATTGAGAAAAAAATAGGTTCAAAATTTTTTTTTAGAGCAATAAATTTTCTCAAAAATAGCATATGTTTGTTATAAAGAGAAATCCACCAAAATAAATATAATGACCATTGTAGTTTAATATAAAAACAATAATCATAAAAATGCTTATTCTTCTTACTTGCTTGAGTTTATGATATATGACATGACAATTTAGAACATGTGAATTATAATTCTATGCAAAGATTAATGAATCTTGGATTCTTACCATCAATTATTTTTTTTCTAAAAAAATCTCAAGTGTGAAGTTTGTGTAGAATCAAAATTCACAAAAAAAATATTTTTATCAAACAATTAAAAGAAGTAGCAAACCTTTATATTTAATTCACTTTGATACCAACGATTTTCAAACTTCTACAAACTAGAGATAGAAAAGGTATTATACTACTTTTATAGATGTTTACATGAGGTATTGTTATAAAGGTAATAAACAAAGATACAACTCTTGAAATGTTTTAACATTACATTAATGAAGTTAAAAATAAACTTAATAAAAGAATAAAGATAATAAAAAGTGATAAAAATGGAGAACATGGGGCATCTTTTGGTGAATTGTTTTCTCAAATAGCATTATCCATTGAAATGTTGCGTTTTATTTGCCTCAATAAAATGACATTATTGAATGCAAAAACTGAATTCTAAAATAAATAATACCATTATGATAAACCCAGAAACACCTCAAAACTTGTGGAGGGAATTAATTTTAACTCTCAATTATATACTTAACAAAGTACTTAATGAAAATACTTTAGTATGTGTGTGAGAGAGAGATGAGGGGTCCTGCAAAAGTGATGATATTTGATTCCAAAATGGTTAAAATATGACATAAAAGTATGGATTATGTATTTATTGGACATGCTTCGAGAGTTTCGAAAGGCTTAATTATTTAAAATACTCATGAAACCAAGTGTTGTTTAAGGTCAAAATAAATACAACAGTGAAAACTAAATAAAACTATATGAAGAGAACTGTTTGAATACTATTATCTTGGTATACAAAAGATTGAATGTTTAAAACATTGCATTCACTATTTTGCTAAGTAAATTCGATTGTATTTCACTAGAAAATATTTAAAGCTACCTATCCTAATATAATGATCTTCCAATTAATTTTATCTTTGTAATTCCTTGTGTCTTTGTATATTGGCCAGTCAATTTTCATTCATATTGAAGAAGGTTGAAAAAATATATTTGACTTAGTATTTATACATAAACCATTTAAAACCATTAAAGGTGAATGTGAAATTGATCAATCAATTTCTTTGTATCTTATCAGATTTATTAACTATACAAATACAATGTACTATTAAGAATTAATTATAATTAATCTTAAACTAACTCTACATTCCCAGCCTTTCGTATAAATGAGGATAGAGGAAAGTCTTTCTTAGTAGTAATAAAAGAGATTAAAAATAAAAAAATATATAAAATTTATGCTCTCTTTACCCTATTTGCCCTTGTGCTCTCGTTCAACTTGTTTTAGGTTTTGTTGCTATAGAGAAAAAAAATATAAGTAAGTCTTATAGTTCATAGGTTTTGATTGGAATTGCATCCTTTCAAGGTATTATTATTGAAATTCTTGTAGACAAGTCGCACCGAAACCATTTGCATTTGTTAACCAAAAATTTAGCCTCAATGATAAATTTTCTTTTCTATTTTGCTCTTGTTCTAAAATCATACAAGTAAATATTATATACATATATGTACTTATCTTTTGTTTATGTTTTCTTTTATCATCATGTAATTATCCAATTGGTTTTTGTTAAACAATTTTTTCAATATTTCATCATCTCAATATTGTTTTATCTCATCACTTTTTATCTTCGGACAACACCCAAATGTGTATCCAATATTGTTCTAAAATCTACAAAACCACTACATTAAAGTTATTTATTATTTATTTTGTAGATTTGTCACAATAAAAATTAATTAATATATTACTTATTGCAAAAAAAACAAAAAACAAAACTAGTGTGTTAATTGTGCTAAAAAGAGTAAGCGCTCAAATAATTCGATCTCTATTAAGCTGAAGTTTAAATGTTTTATTTAAATAAAGAGTCATGTAATTACATTGTTTCAATATTTGTAAATACAAGAATGACCATGACCATACAATATTGGGCTAGTCAAGTCCACGATAGATACATCACAAGTAGAACAAGATCAGTCATGAAAAAATCAATTAAAAAATTCCCATTGGGACGTGGTGGGAGGAGGATCAAATGTCTCCCATTTGGCTGCGACAACAACAGGTTTTATCAGTGGATTTGATATCTTCAGCACATCTAGTGTTTCAACACACCGCTGCACCCTTTTACCCTGCATAAATTGAACACATTGTTGTCAAGAGTATAAGATTCTTCCTTTCTTTTTTCATTATAGAAAACTCCTTTCCCCTTTCATTTTAAGTTTTCCTTTTCTAATAAAAAATTCAAAAATGTTTTTATTTATTGAAAACAAAAATTCAAAAGGTTTTAATAAAATCTCATGTTTGAAATTATTTTGATTGTCGAGAATTGAATTTCAAAGGGAATTCAAGCTTTAAAAATTATACAAAAATAAATAAGATGTCAACCTATCTAATTTACTACACTAAAAAGGAAAAATTATTGTTAAAACTAACTTCTCCAAAATACTGATTTACCCATCTTTTTTTTATCACTCTCTTCCTTTTTTTCAAGAGTACATATTCACTGTCATTAAAACATCAACTACATCATTGCCAAAACACTATTTTCTTGTCTTCTCATCCCATCATAAGTTATAATATTTGTTCTTAATTTTGTGGTTTGTGTAGTATTGAGAAAAAAAAACCTTAGAAAAAACTATTTGAATTTGATTTTTTTGGGTTATTTATGGTGATGGTAGTGAAGGAGAATTTGAATAAAGTGAAGGTGATAAGAGTAATATAAAAAATCAAAATGAATTGAATTTAGTTATAGAAAATCTCTTTCAAACATATAAATTCAACTTATTTATCAATTGAATTCAAATTAAACACTATAATTGAATTCAATTATAGTACAAAATTGACTACAAACAACCTGTTAAAATGCCACAATCACTTGAACTGGAAGCATATTGACTACAATAATTAAATTAGAAAGAGAAAGCAAAGAAATTAACACTAACCCTTTCATAATGTAAAAACCAAGAGCATAAAAGATACCTGTAAATGTTTTTGAGCATAAACATCTCCTTCTGCAGAAATGTTATCAAGCTTAATCGCTTGTCTCATTAGCATCTCAATTAATGTCGTGATTTGAATTTCTGGTACCTTAACTCCATTTAATATAGATTTTTCAATCACAGAAACCTACATATAAGAAACTTATAATTAGGAATTACTTAAATATCGCAAGACATAAATAAACAAACTTCTTAATAAGTGTCTTATAAAACTGAGCAAATCACCTTAGTCTTATATTGCCTTTTATGTTCAAAATAAAGTAGAAATTGAACAATGAGCAATTTCTACTATAAACCACTCAAAAAGGCCCTTAAATGGATAAGTTATCTTATACCAAATAAAAGATACCTTATTAAAAGACTACATCGTATTTTCAAATTTTGACATGAAATCAGGTTTTTGGCAAGTTCAAATTGATCAGAAAAATCATTAAAAAAATAGCTTTTATAGTCTCCTTTGGACATCATGAATGGAACGTAATATCATTTGGACTAAAAAACACCTTTTTAAAATTTTAAAAAAATCATGAATGATATATTCAATCCATATTCAAAATTCACAATTGTACACATAAATGATGCACTTCTATTTTCAAAATCACTAAAGATTTTAACCATCCATAAAAGCTTCTCAATATTATCAAATAAAATGGCATTGTTGTCTTAACCTAAGAAATCAACTTATGTCAAATAAAGATAAGATTTTTAGGATAAAACATTTATCAAGGATCAATAACTACAATTAACAAAGCAATAGAATTTGCCGAAATTAACACAGCAAAGAGAAAACTCAGCTTCAAAACTTTTTAGGATGCCTTAAGTATATTTCAGATTATTTCCCAATTCTTAGAACTATATGTCAACCCATACAAAAGACTTAAAAAAGTCCTTGCATGGAATTTTTAAATGATTGAAATTGTCAAAACTCTAAAAAATCATGTAAAAAATCTTCTTTGTTTAGAAATTCCTGATCTAGGAGCTTCTCTTATTATTGAAATCGATGCCTTTGATGTTTAGACTCAAGTATATGTTTTTTTGCTACAATCTTATCAAGCTTCATAGCAACACTCATCTTCATCAACTCTATCTCAAGAAGGAAAATTTACATTCTCACTTTCAAAAGTAGAATTCAAGCCGACCTAGCATTATCAAGTTCGAAATTAGAATACAAAAGGAAGCTCTAAGAATTCCTTTCCCAAATATCAAGTTTTAATGAACAAGAATTCGTTAATGAAGATCCATATTATAGCCCATATATTATGAATCGACTTATATATTATATAAGTCGACTCATAATATATGGGCTATAATATGGATCTTCATTAACGAATTCTTGTATATATAAGTCGACTCATAATATATGGGCTATAATATGGATCTTCATTAACAAATTCTTGTTCATCAGAACTTGATATTTAGGAAAGGAATTCTTAGAGCTTCTTTTTGTATTCTAATTTCGAACTTGATAATGCCAGGTTGGCTTGAATTCTACTTTTGAACATGAGAAATGTAAATTGTTTTTTTATATATATGAAGTTAATGGAGATAAGTTTTGTTGTGGAGCTTGATAAAATTGTAGCCAATAAAAAGCATGCTTAAGTCTATTTGAACTGAGGCTACCATTTGACTTTAATATTCTTATGAGATATGGAGAATAATCAATAACTTCATCTACATCATGCATTATTATGAAAACCCAATATAAAATCCATGAGAAACCAATGGTTAAAATGAAATGCAAAGAGGCAGAAATTGAATTTGAAGGTTTTTTTTTTCTATGAATAATTTCAAACCTTCTATAATTTTTGAAGGAAAAACTTCATTTACAAGAGAAAATATTGACACCCATGATTTGAAAACCAAGCTGAAATTTTGTTTGAACAATTTATATTAAAATAGATAAACCAATAATGATCATAGTTTTTTAGAAAAAAAAAGTATTGAACCAAGCTTGTTAATAATAAAATTAATTAAGTCCTAGGGGTTAGTAGTTTTGAGAAAATCTTTTAAAGGTATAAAAACCTTGATTCCAGTCTTGAAATGTTAAAACCTTTAAAATTTATGAGTTTTAAAAAGTGGTTTATAATGGATTATTTAAATCTTGATTGTGGGTTAATTCAATAGAATTTGTTTTAACTAGGATAAATTCATAGAATTGTCTTGTTTTTTGTAAACTTTTTGTAAAAAACTAAAATTAAAAGGGAAAGATACGAGGAATGATATTGCTTAGGTTTTCATTGTAAAATTCCTTTTCAATTGGAAAAATATAAAGATGATAATTTCTCGATTTGTAAAGGCTAGTGTGATTTTTTTGATATGATATATAAAGTAATGATGAAGTTGTTGAAGGTGCTCTTTGATGCTAAATGGGCGAAGGTGTTTGAAGAGCTTGAGAAAAATTTATAGGTTAAGTGTTTGAACTCTATGATACCAAAAATATATATAAAAAAAATGATTATTTAAGGCAAATATTGGCCCACTACATAAGATCTTGCCTTGGTCGCCGGGGGGGGGCATATGATTATTTTGACTTCTTGAATGTGATGCTTATTTTAAGTCTTAAAAAAATCTTTGAATAAAAAGTCTGAAAGAGAGTTTGCTTCTCCTTCTATTAATTCAATTTCAAAATTAAAATTTGATAAAATAGCTTGTTATCTAGCAAAAATTTACTTTGAAACAATATTTTGAATATTTTTTTCAATGATTTATTTAATAGATTGACAATTTATTCATAAAAGAAGTTTTTTTAGAAATAAATTATCTTAAAAAGATAAGATGCATGAGGCAACTGATAAAATTTTATATTTTATAGTTAAATAATTCTTTTGAGGACCCGACTAAATACCATAATGATATTTTACTGCTTATTCTTAACCTTAAAGCTTTTATTTGAGAATAACATCATAACCAATATCAAAGGTGTCGGTTTCAACAATGAGAGAAGCTTCTGGATCAGGAATTCGTAAACAATAAAGACTCTTGACATGAATTTTAAGAGTATTTCAACAAGAAGCATTGTTTTAGTCCAAATGGCATTGGTTTATGGTTTATGACAAGTCTTTATGCTTCTCGTTCAATTTCTGCTTCATTTTAAACATAAAAGGCAACACAATACCACGATGATTTGCTTAGTCGTATAAAACCTTCATTGAGAAGTTCGTTGATTTATGTTTTACAATATTTAAGTAATTTTTGATTCATTTGAATAGAAAAATATGATTTTTTTGGTTCTAAAAAATATTAAGTAAGTTAGCAAACTTCATTTTTAAATACTTATTGAAATTGTTTTATTTTTTCTTGATTTTTAGGGATTCTAATATCTTTATTTTTTATAATATACCTCATGATTTAATGCGCACTTTTTTGAATTATGAAAATTGATTTGTAAATTTAATTGTTTTGAAAATTATTTATTTCAATGTGTTCGGGAGATAATATGAATCTAAAAATTATTTCTTGACCAATTATTTTGCTTTTGATTCCTTGACTATGTACTTTAAGATTATATATTTAGGTTAGAAAGGGAGTTTCCAAAATGATTTGTTGGGTAATGTCTCTAATAAATATAAAACTGTTTTTTAAACAAATTTCTTAATTACATATATGTATTTTTGATAATTTGTAATTAATTTGAATTTTTACACCATTATCGCCACTTTATGTGTATGTAGTTTTTTCATAGTATTTTGTTAGCACTAATTCCTTTTTAATGGCATTTTGATCTGCTCCAGAATCTACAAAAGCAATTGTTTTGATATAATGTTCATTATTAATAATTAAGGTTATTTCCATGTACCATTTTTGTTATTGTATTTATAATTCTTGACGTGGGATTTCTATAATTTCATTCTCTTGAGATATTCAAGGTAATTCTTAATTTATATAATCCTTTTGATATGAAAAATGATATTTTTTTTGTAGTAACAATAACTTTAATTTTGTTACAATCATGTCAAAGTTGTCTTAATTCCTCTTTAATTTCTCTCATATCTTATTGCAAATTTGAATAGTAGTTGGACTTTGTTGTTTGGGAAATTATTTCAGGATTTATTGAAGGTTGTGTGGTTTTTTTTTTCATTTGAAACTAGATTCCTTAATTTAAAGAGAAACTCTCTTAATTTCAGGGTCTTGAATTTTATCAATAATATCTAATATTAAGTATTTTTCTTGAGTTATTACATTAATTTGTTTATAGGGGCATGTGTACACTGCTAGGCTATAGTTAATTGCTTCAATATTTTCTCATTTACTATTAGATTCAATAGGGTTTCGTTATTTTGGATGATTGTAAATTTATCATTGTAGTATTCTTTTATATCAGTTTGTGTTTCAAAGTTAAGAAAGTTGAGGAGTTGATTTTTTATTTTATCTCTAATTCTTAAACTTGGTTGTTTTGAAGTTGTGGTTTTTTAATTTTTATATGGCTTATTTGAACATCTTTTCTTGTTTAAATGTTTTTTAGAGTGCATTACTTTTAATTTTTGCTTCCTAATGTATTTTATATTTTCTTGAGGGAGGAACAAGGGTTTCATAACCATAATAAGCACAAAATGTTCCTAACTCTTTTATATTTTCATGAAGTACAAATTTAGAAGTCCATATTGAAATCTTTCTTTCCAAAATGGATGTTGTCAATCTTTTATAATGGAAACATTTGAAAGAAACATCTCCTTATACCATCTAAAATCTTGAAGTTTAGGACAATTAAATTCAAAAGGATTTCAGATGAGCTTTTTTGAAATTATTACGGTTTACCAATAAATGTTTGGTAATGGCAAATATTAAGATTGAGATTGCAATTTCTACAACGACAGGTGTTAAGGTATTTTTATTTCTTACTTTGACATCACTCAATATAAGTTTTCTATAATTTTAGGTGAGATAATGATCTCACCATCCTTTGAGTTGGCTAGTAAATCTAGAGACTAATGCTTGATCTATTTTTTTTATCTATTTGATTTTTAAATTTGTATGTTGTGGCAGTCATGGTTCTTTTTTGAAGTTTATTTATGATATCATGTTCATTTTATCCATCTATGTTCCATTCACATATTTTTTACCATCATAATGAGCTTGAGTTTGATAGGGCAAATATTCAATTTAGACATTAGAAAATGTTGGTATGTTATATTAATATTTGTCCTTGGATTTTTCATATTGATTTTGCTTAGGATTTCTAATCTTATTAATTACTAAATCTAATTGTAACTTCTCAACAAGATCTTCAATCTCACTTTGAGTGTTTTCATCTTGGTTTATGACGGATATTTATTTTAATAAGTTTTTATTTCTGATTTTGAAGGGGTTTTTATATTTAATGCTTTGAGTTTTTGAATGATCATTTCAATGAGGTCATCCGATAAGGATAGTTTAATAATTTGTTATTTTAGTAGTTGATGAGGCATGGAAAGTGGCTTTGAAATGGTGGAAGATGATAGTTAGGTAACTCCTCCCTCGGTAAGGAATAAGAGACTACAAAGACATTCATCTCTATATACTACTATTTTTTGTTTATGGTATGTAGAATTCAATTGGTATAGTTGTTTTGTGATCGAATGGATTTTAGAACTTTTTATGAAATAGGAGTATTGACATTTGTAGTGGTTGGTTTGAAAGGGTTGTTACAATTTCATTTTAATAAAAGTTTATCTTGATTTCTCTAAAAAAAGGATGAACAGAGTTAGTTTGATTATTAGTGGTTGCATGCCAGATTTGTTTAGAAGTGGCTTCAACATTTATTTGTTTTTGTTGATATTTATATGTTTTTAACCATGTAACAAGTATGCATTCCATTGAGATTTTTATAGCATTATATTTTAATTTGATTTCTTCGTTTTTGATTATAAGTTTTCAAGAATTGATTTCATAATTCAATATTTTATATCAAATAGAAATCATTTCTTAATTTTTATTTATTAATTTGAAATTCTTTTTGAATGACACTTAATTGATTTATGTACTGCATTCATTATGTGTTGGTGACATAGTTGGACAATCCAATTTCTCTTGAATTTTAATAGTATAAGAAAGACTTGTTTTACTAGTTTGATAATATGGTTTATGAATAGTCCTACTAAGATCCACTCCTTAAAAGTTTGAAGTTTTTGAAGTAGAAGGAATATCACTTATTAGTTTTCTAGGATTTCAATTTGTAATCTTAAAGGGATCATGTTTAGCTGATTGAAAAATAATTTTGACATTTCCTAACCGATTTTCTATAATTTGTACCAAATTATTTCTAGATGGTAATGATCTTGAAATACTGACATGAGGTAATCTTTAATTATCAAGACACATTATTTGATTTCACTATAAGAGTTTAGAAACCTGAATATTTGAATTTTGAGGGTTAGTTTTGATAATTAGAGTTTTATTTTTGGGTGAATTTTTAAGAGCTTTGAAAGATGTTGAGAATTATAACTTTATAATATAATGTATAGATTATATCTATATTTCTAGAATCTAGAAGCATGTATGTTAAAGTCTTGATATTTAAATTTAAGAGTTTTATTATATTCAAACTGAATAATAAAATAGTGAAACTAAGATAACAATTCAGGTATATTGGATCATTGATAAGATTTGACTGAAAGACTATAAGTAATGAATTCAAAAAAGTTGTAAATCTAGTGTTTCTTAAATACACGAGTACGAGAGACTCTAATCCAAGATGATGAAGTCATGTGACAACAATTTAAACTACACCTATGTGAAAAAAATTATATCTTACTTTAAATTTATTTATTTGACCAGGTTGTATTTGATCAATAATTTGAACTTGAAGATTAATAGGTAAAGCTTGTTCAATAGTTTCTATAGAATAATTCATCCATTTATCAAAGGTTCTTGTTTGATATATGTTTTTCTTTGACTTTTTAGGTATGTTTCAATTTTGAAGATGTTGTTAAATTGAGGAAATTTAATATTCTTTATTGTTGAAATCTTGGATACTATCTTGACCAAACAAATCTAGATGCATTGAAAAACTACTATTTAAAGATCTTGATGTAGAAGATAATCTAAATTATCTAGACATAAATAAAAGGATTATAAGGAAGAACAAAACTAAAACACGCTGATAGAAAAATAAAATCCAAAGATAAATTGATGACAAATGCCAGAAAAGGTAAATAATGATGAAGTTTAGCAAGGATATTGTCTAAGAACACCAAAATACCTAACTTCAGAAAACATGGTATACCGATACTACAAAGTATATTATGACAAACATTTT
>Ga0325404_1002449_pt1 | contig 19885 bp, 13 predicted proteins | sample PopdelMetagenome_18_FD_205664 | JGI IMG/M metagenome (GOLD analysis project Ga0325404, IMG submission 205664) | Populus deltoides microbial communities from Bellville, Georgia, United States - Xylem-Control-R1 | ecosystem: Host-associated > Plants > Phyllosphere > Stem > Wood/Secondary xylem... | reverse complement strand
TTTCATAAACAGAAAACTAAAACATGAAAAACTAATTAAAGAGAGAAAATCCTCACCATGAATTCCTCAATAGTATCAAAGCCAAGAGCAACATCACCTAGCTTTCCTGTCAAGTGTTCGTCAACAAGCAGACGTTATCAGCACAAGAACTCGTATTCTTGAACTTGAGATGCAATATATATAATAACAAACAGGAAATCTCAAGAGATTGACTTCACAAAATGGATCGAAGAAGACAACATACCATTTTTATCAGGGAGAACAAGGGAGATGATACGGGCACCATAATTGGTAAGCTTCATGCTGAGATTTCCCTTCTTGAGCTCGTAAATCCCAATCTCTCCCCCCATTGCCGAGTCAATACAGGCACACCCAGAAATTACCAGTATGATAAAGCAAAACAACGCAGAAAACTTGGCCATCTTCTCCACGCAGAATATGAAACAGGTTCGGTCTTTTATCTGAAGTTACGAGTACTTAATTATATAAGAGATATTTATGGTTGTGTGCATTGGAGTTGAACGTGTGGAATAGAAAATAAAGATGCAGCGGTTTTCTTCCTTCCAATTTGTTCTTTCGACGATAGCCTGTGGTGTTGACCTGGTAATGGATCAACACAACAAGATTGTTAACAAATAAAGGGTGCTCAATTTCGGCATGCCCGAGTCACAGATTGGATATTTCCTTAGAAGCTCGTCCCTGGCCTTTCATGAACTTAATGGGCCCGTCATTTTCACCTCTCCAAGAATGGTGCCCTCGTTATGATAGGCGTTAAGTGCTTTGCAATGTTTCTTTGAATCTTGTGTATTATGCAAGATGTCATAGTTTTATCAATAAAATTATTTTATGGATATGTGATTAAGATTTCATTAGTAATTTATTTACCGATATCATCATCAACAGAATAAGTCTATCGGCTTTTCTTTTGTCAATAATACCATAGTCCGTCGTTATATAGGTAGGAAACATAAAAAAAAATATGCCGATAGTTTTACAGACGGAAATTGCACGCAAAAAAGAAGAAGTTTCCCTCTTGAAATATACCGACGGATTTTAGGCCGTCGGTGATAGTGTGACATACCAACGGATTAAAACCATCGGTAAAATTATTGGTGAATGTTTGGAATACCGATCGAAGATTTCCGTCTGTAAATTCGTCGGTCGTTGTGGCAGGCACTGTAAATTACCGACGGATTAAGTCTATCGGTAAAGTTGTCGGTGAGTCTGTAATACCGACTGAATATATTCGTCTGTAAATTCATCGGTGACTGTGGCAGCTACTGTCAAATGCCGACGGATATATTCCGTCGGTAAAACCCTCAGTGATTATTTTTAAATATGTTTTTAAAAAATTATTTAGAATACATAATATAAAATTATATAAATTAATGGTAATAAAAAACCAATTATGCAAATAAAATTTTTATTAAACATCAAAAACAAAAAAGAATAAGATTAAATAATATTCATTACAAATTGAATGTGTTTAAAATAAAAATGTTAAATTAACTATTAAAGTTAAATAATATTCATTACAAATTAACATAATGGTGGAGCTGGAGGAGGAGGAGGAGGCTGGTTGTTATATGGCCAAAAAGGAGTAGGCGCACATGTATCACCATAGTTTTAAAACCCGACCTGGTCATCGACCCGGTCCAGTGATCGGGTCACGGGTTAGATGGGTTGACCCGGGTTAATAAAAAAAAAACACCTATATAAAACACCTAACTAATTACAAATTTACAATGCAACACTTATATAAACCAAATTTATATTTTAAACCAACAACATAAATTTAATTCAATATTCAAAACACAAACCAAATATAAATTCTAAAATATTTTAAACATAACATCCAACAACATAAATTCTAAAATATTTTAAACAAAACATCCAACAACATAAATTCTAAATCAATAACACATTCACTTTTGTTACATGAACACATTAAGTTCTTCTATGTCCATGGGAGCAAAATTTAGATCAAATGTTGATGAAAATGAGCCAATCTCGTCAACATCTAATAAATCATCAGCATGCTTCTTTGAAACTTCATCATCACAATCATCTTCAATCTCATTAACATTTATGACATCTACATTTCAAACATAATTAACAAATAAATATTATGTGTTAAACAATACTTTATTTTAAATAATATTTATCACTAAATAATCAATCATTAATTACCATCATCTAAAGTATCTTGTATGGTCATAGTTAATAGAGCTTAATGAAAACTCTCTTCTTCTTCCGTTGTCAAGATTGATGGGTCATCTTCGACTACCCAATTTTCAATGTCAAAAATTGTCTCAACATTAATTGGATCATAATTTCATCCTTTCCAATAATTCCTATATATTAAAAGTGAAGGTAAACACAATATAAGTATTAATAATGCTACTAAACAAGATAAAATAATATTTAAGGAATTAGAGAAAAGAAAAATACTTTTGTTTCAATCTTAGATTGCAGTGGACGTAAACAAGGTCATTAAGCCTTTGGTGCTCCAATCTATTTCTCTTCTTGGAATGAATATGTTCAAACATACTCCAATTTCTCTCACATCCCGAAGAACTACAAGTTTGACTTAACACTCGTATAGCCAATTGTTGTAGATTTGGAGCGCTGGTTCCATATGTCATCCACCATTCATCTATACAAAAAAATAATAAGTAAAAGTGTAAGACTATGTCAAATAATATTTTTAAATATAAAAATTATATACCTAGAGGCATAAGGGTGCGATTATTTATTGCGGATGCTCGGCCAAAGTCATGTTCAGCATTCCTAAAAAACTTCATCTCACTTGTAATCTTACTTTGCAATGGTAGATTTCAATGTGCATACTTCTCAAGAACATCTAGAAGTCCAGAAATGATGCTCATATGCTTATCCATTATATTTGCATCATATTGAAATCGAGGATTCAACCAAAATACCGCTGTATAAAGACTTCTATAAAATTTTTCATCCCACCGATTATTGTTAATGTTTATGAAAGGTTTCACTCTAGGCTTTCTCTTTTGAAATCTCCTCATCATTTCTTCTTTTTCATGATGAATAACATCATACAAATATCCCATCGAAGGTCTATCATCACCATCAACCAATCGTAGAACTCGAACTAAAGGTTCACTCATTCGCACAGTTATTGCACATTCTTCCCAAAACAAAGAGTCTAGCACACTCTCAACAAACTTTTTTCCTTTGATATCTTTAGCATAAGCAGATGAGACCCATTCCCTAGATGTCACCATAGCTCTCAACTCATCTTTATGAGCTAAAATGCTATGCAATGCAATGAAATTGGTGGCAAAACGAGTAGGAGCTGGACGAAGTATTTCTTTTCCTCCAGTGAACTTCCTCATCAAATACAATGGATAACAATGATTATAAATGTACTTTGTGATACCAAAAGCATGCTTAACAACACAACAAACTGACTACAATTTACCAATGTCCTGGAGTATGAGGTTGATGCAATGAGCAGCACAAAGAGACCAAAATATTGAAGGAAATTCTTCCATCAATAACCTACCATCAGCAACATAATTTGTAGCATTATCAATCACCATATGCACAATGTTTTCTACCCCAACATACAAAACAACCTCTCTAAACAACTAATACAACAATCTAGCAGTCTTTGAGACATCTGATACATCCATGGTTTTCAAAAAAATTGTTCCTTTAGGACAATATACTAAGAAGTTAATTAAAGTCCTCCTCTTCTGATCTGCCCATCCATTAGCCATTAATGTGCAACCCGTCTTCTTCCAAATCTCTTGATAACTCCCAACATAAATCTTCAATTCATCAACCGCTTTTGCCAAGTAATAACCACGGATAACATGCAAGTTTGGTCCTTTATAACCAGGACCCATGGCTGTTACAACATCTATGGCATGTTAATAATACACAGAGTTAACAACATTAAATGGCACACATGCATCAAACATCCACTTCGCTAAAGCAAGATCACACCGTTCAACTGCTTCTTTCCTTTGCCAACAATTCTGAAGAGAATTTTGAGCACCAGGAGTTGTTCTCGGCATGAAATATGTCCCTAATGTTGCAGATTTCTTCTGCTTTCTATAACTTGTAGTTGATTATTTTATAGTGCTGGTGCTTTGACATCCTCATCATCCTTCTCTTCATCATCATCATCACTATCATCATCTTCTAATTGTCTAATCATCATCTCTTCATACTCCCTTTGTTGTGCATTAAATGGATTGAAATCTGCTTGCATTTCTCTAACTCTTTTTTTTTTGTTTCAACATTTCCTTTAAGGTTCAAAAGCATTTGATGTCGAATATCAGGAGGACATTTGCGACATTGTTCAACTTCTCCTTTAGCTCCAGCTAAATGTTGCTTAAATCGATTAATATCACCACCCGCAAATACTTTAGCACAATATAAACATACTAATTTAGTTTTTTTACATCCAACACTAAGTTCAAGAGCTTCTCTACAATGACCCCATGTCAAATCTGTTCTTCTTCTACTACCATTTGACATGGAAATTGAAGGTTGAGATGATTGGGCCATTAAAGGATCACTACTTGGAGTACTACTATCATGTGAAGACATTTTAAGGACCTGGCATAATTTATAAGATATCATTGGAAAATTCTTTCAACCAGATTACTAATTACTACCATAATTAAAGTTTCAGTTCATTTCTATAACAAAATTCTGATTTCATGCTACTGCACACAATACTTCATCCTGTCTTATCTTAGAACTCAACAAGTTCAATAACTTCAGTTCATAGACACTTTCAGTTCAACAATAACTAATAACTAATTCTCACAAATTTAGTTAAACGGCCAACCCACCTAAATTCTCAAAACTGCAGTTCAACAATAACTAATCCATTATATCAACATCACAGAAAACTGAAATGGCCAACACCATCCATAAAATAAAAAATAAAAGTGCCAATTCTTTTTCAATGAGCAGATTAACATGGGGATAGTCTCAAATTCTAATTCATCGTAATCATTAATAGAAGCAGAAGCAGAAGCAAACGAATAGGGATAGCCAATATCAACTTAAGCAGAAGTAAATGAACAGAGATAGCCAAAAATTAACAACAATATTCACAGCTACTTGCAGAATATTCACAGCTACAAAAATTAACGAACAAAATATTCACATTTCACAGCAATATTCACAACAATATTCAAAGCAAACGAACATGTATTTGATCATTTGAAGTCGCAGAAAAATAAAAGAACAGAGAAAACAAGATACATTCCTGTGGGAAGAATCGATGGGTCAATCAATGGGTCAATAGAGGGAAGAATCGATGCCACTGTTATACTCTCCTGCAAGTTCAACAGAGGGAAGAAGATGAAACAGAGCGAAAGAAGAAAGAAACAAGTAAAAACTCATCTAACCTTATGCTCAGAATTGAAACGGCGATCAAGGATTCAAGTGTCTTCTGCTCATCTGCTCTTCTTCGCGACTGAGAGTGAAATGGGTTTGACAATTTCTTGAAATTAATTAGGTTTTCTTCTCACTTGTGCTGCTCTGCAATGCATTATTCCCTTTGCTCTTGTCGTTTTGGGCATGAGGATATAAAAAAAATAAACCCGGGTCTTAGCCGGGTCTGGCCGGGCCGACCGGGTCCCAAGTCGACCCTGAGGGTCGACCAGGCCAATTCCCAGCCTGTTTTTTGCTTAGATCTGGCCCGACCACAGACCCGGGACGATCCGCCAGGCCGAGTCTTAAAACACTGTGTATCACCACTCTGTGATGCCATGTTCATGACAAATTCGTGAAGCTGGTCATGCCACGAAGTCCTTAGATTAGGTGCTCGATACTGATTGGGACCTCCCAACGGTTGAAACACTACGGGCCGCCCGCAAGTTCTTGGCCATAGTATTAGAGAGCCCGTAAACCCAATTTTTATCGGGTCCACCAGACGATCCAACCTCCATCCATAAATCTGGATTGAATTCTGGATGTATCAAAGGATCGTCCTCATATCTCTCCCTCAACCGGCTATTATAGGTCTCTTGAAAATAAAAAAAGTAATCATCATATTCAATCCAATAAAAATAATAACTTACAAAATAAAATGGTTGAACAAACATACCACGAAGTGTTGAGCACAGTTGTTTATGAACTGTTGCGCCCCCTTTTGATGGTCTTGACTCCCCACGTGCGTCTCCACAAACAGCTCCATCGGGCTCGGCTCACGTCCAAGAGACGTGGCCTATAATGAAAAAAGATTAATTAACAACAAATTAATCTAGCAATATATTTCTTTTAAATTAATCTTACCATCTGTTTTGCATGTGCAGCAAATAGAACGAAGCTGCGTTGTCACCGAGCCATGAAATGGCCGATTCTGGTTGCCAGCACCGAACTGTGAGCGTCGTGTGAACCGCTCAGACATCACGTGCTCAAGATAGCGCGGCCATATATCTTCCGGGATGTATATCGATTTGAAATCCCTCCAAACCGCCACGTTGTTCCAGCCTTGGAGACCCCTATCTCTCGCGGTTTTTTTTGCATTTTTTTGTGATTCATACCAAAAATCACGCAACCTACTTCCATAGTGAGAAATTAGAAGTTGAAACATAATTTTTTTTCTAAAAAAATCTTGTATTGTTTTCGACGTTACCTAGTTGCCGCGTGATTTTCCCACACCATCCTCACAACTTTGTCATGCGCCCTGTCCTAGGCGAATTTGTGCTATGTATAAATAATTAAATAAATAAAAATAATAATTTAGTTACAATTATATTAATAAATTATTAGATATAAGCTGGAAATTAGAAATTAACACCAACCTCAAATCTTCTAAACCATGCATCGATTTGAGTTATCCATTCAGGATGTCTGAATACCTGACTCCATTGAAATAATATAATCTCCATCGATGATTTAAACGCCGATGATATTACTCGGGCGACCTCAATGTTTGTGAACCTAAAAATAAATTAAATTCATGAAATATTGATTAGTTGTTCATAAATTATTTTATAATTTAAAAGAAAAAACTAAAACCTTAACAAACTTACATTGAAAGGTTGTCCTTCCACTGTGTCTCGTACTTGCGGGTGAACTGATTCCACTGCAAAGGCACGCCACTTCTGCTATGTGAACCCGCGCTGGAAGAGGCAGTATTAGTTGACGGTGCAGGTGGTGTAGGTGCCTCTTCTTGACAGACACTTAAGGATACGTCATCCTTGCTTCTAGAAGAACTAGTTGTGACCATACGTGAGCGACCAACTCTGATTTTCGTTCTACGCATCTACACAATTGTATACGAATAATTATATAATTAACTTCGAATGTTAAAAGAAATTCGACAGCACCTCCCCTATATTGGATACTACCCAAATCCACAAACTTGTAAATATTGACAAAAGCCACAACCAATTGACTCCATCTATACTAATATTGTATATAACATAACATATATACTTGTAACATTCATACTAATTACAAGGTAAATTCAACATTAACAACATATTCAATCATTATATAAATACAAACAATAAAAAATATTCATAAATTCAAAAAAAACTTTAGACTAACAATTGAAATTAATGCAAATAATTAAACACAAATCTTGCAATAATATAGTAAAATTACTAATTATTCCAACATATTCAATTACTTATTCTAAGGTAAATTCAACATTACCCATTACAATTCAACAAATTATTCAATCATTATATAAATACAAACAATAAAAAATATTCAATAAATTCAACAAAAACTCTAGACTAACAATTAAAATTAATGCAAATAATTGAACACAAATCGTGCAATAATGTAGTAAAATTACTAATTATTCCAACATATTCAATTACTTATTCTAAGGTAAATTCAATATTAACAATTACAATTCAACAAATTATTCAATAATTATGCCAATACAACAATAAAATATATTCAAAAAATTCAAAAAAAAAAACTATAGAGTTTAGGAATGAAACATGCATACCTTAATAATGTATTGATTTCAAGACTTTATCTACATTATAAAAATACTCCAAAACATAAAACATAAAACATAAAAAAAAAATAGCTAAAACAAAAAAACCCTTAAAGTAAAATGAAATAGAGAAAACACATACCTTTTAATCTGATGAAGATTCACAAGAACACTTGCTAGAGATTGTAGGTGAAAGCCTTGGAGAAATGAGAGGAAAAAAATCAAAATTGAAGGTGAAGAACGGAAGAGATGAAAAAATGAATTGAAGGGGCGGACACTGTGATTTATAGGGCAGTTTTACTGACGGATATAAAAAAAATATTATTTTAATTTAGTTCATCGGTGACGTTTCAAAAATCCGTCGGTAATTTTTGAATTTCGCACCAATATTTTTAATTACCCTCCATATTTTTCGTTGTCCGTCGGTAAACTCACGTGGTCAGAGATGCATTTAATGCACCGCCCTTTGGAATTCGCACAGTCTGTCGGTGATTTGGTCGGTAATATTATCCGCTGACAAATTACCGACGGTCTTTATTCTGTCGGTACATTCATCGGTGATTGTGGCATTTTAAGTGATTATTTTCAAACTCTCTGTGAAATGCCAACGGACCTTATTCCGTTGGTATGGACGTCGGTAAGTGTATAAGAAAAATTATATTTGTATTGCCTATTTACGTTCCTGCAAACACTTAAATGATAAACTATCCATTGCACAAAACAATAACAACAGTGCTTAAACAATACATATTTCATGTTACAAAATATATCATCCATAATCTATATTACATGAAAAAAGTGTTTTACACAGGGCTTCATTCTGATAGTTAGTCAGAATTTTCTTCTTCTTCGTCATCAATTGAATAGTCATCACCTTCATCATAATCTTCAATATAGTCATCATCTTCATCGACATTTGCTTGTCCGCTAGAGCTCAAAACAACATTTAACTCCTCTGTGTCAACACTCGATATGGTTCAACCGACTCACTAACTTGAAAGACTTCATCTCGCACACTTGTGTCTTCGTTCTCATCTTAAACAAGCTCGACACGACCCCTAGGATTCGTTTTTAAAACGGACACTCAATCCACTCTTGATCGATCCTTTCTAAAAGAAGGAGTGTATGTGTAATAAACTTGTTGACATTTCTTTGCGAAAACAAAGACATCGTTTACGTTGTGGAGTCTAGCTTTTGAGTTGATTTCGAGCAGACCATAGTGTGGATCAACTTTGATTCCTCTGTTAGTCATGTCATACCAATAACATTTGAATAAAAACACTCTATTCTGCTCGCTATGATATTGCAGTTCGACGACCTCTTCTGATCTACCATAGTAGTCAACTTCTAACTCACTACTAATCGATCCCTTAACACAAACACCGTTGTTGTATGTCTTTCTACCATGCCCGTATTCTTCAGTATGGAAAACATATCCATTGACAAAATACCCATTGTAGCACTTAACTTTTCTTTCAGGGCCCAGGCTTAGTAAAGACAATGACTTAGCAGCACCCCCTTCCCATTTGATAAACTTTATATATAATGTACATCAATGAACAGTAAACGAGAATCATGTAATGACATGCATACAATAATTTTGCAAGTGAGAATAAGTTTGTGATAGTGCTTACATGTGTTCTGAACCATGTGGCAAATTATTCATCTTGTAATTGAAAGATCTGGGATTCGGTCAACTGTGAGTTATTGGATAGCAAATATTGTCAATGTTCCCTGCAAGTGGTAATGAGTGTATTATATTACAATATCTAATTAACAGTATATTATTGACAAAGTTTAATTAGTATTACACATATTTACACTTACTGAATAAAAGATCTCAGCTCATCACAGTGAAATAGAACATAATGGTTTACTTGTTTGAACTCTATTTCTGACAAATATCTTTCTGTTACGATATTTTTTAGGCGTGGGTCGTCCAGGATTGGAGAATATTGACAAGTTCCCACTGGAAGACACTTCACCGCCATCATCATGCCGTGGAACACGATTGATTCTCGTTCTCATATGAGGTTCGAAATAGTATGAGATAAATGTTAAGATCTCCTTAACAATATAGGCCTCACATATCGAAGCCTCAACATGTGCCATGTTCTTAACCTTTTTTTTGAGATTGAACAAGTATCTGCATTGAATTAATCAAGTATTTTCAATGAAAAAAAACAAAGAAAATACTTTTATATATGAATTACATTGCAACTGTAATATCTAACCGTTCGAATGGGTACATCCATCTATATTGGACTAGTCCTCCAACTTTTGCCTCAAACGGTAGATGTATAGGGAGATGCTCCATTGAGTCAAAAAATAATGGAGGGAATATCATCTCAAGTTTGCATAGTGTCTCGACGATATTTGTTTCAAGCCTCTCAATGTGATCAACATTTAACTTGCTGGAGCATAAATCTCTAAAGAAATGACTGATCTTCGTGAGTGCATCCCATATCCCATTTGGCAACAAATCACGAAAAGCTAATGGGATGAGTGTTTGCATAACCACGTGACAGTTATGACTCTTCATTCCATACAATCTGCATTCCTCCATATTAACCAGCCTTGATATGTTCGAGGCATGTCCATCCGGAAAACATAGACTCTTAAGCCATTTGTAGACTAGTAGTTGTGCGTTTTTCTCTAACACGAAACTTGCTCTTGGTTTTGCGACCCATGACTCATCACGAACCAACTCCATATTTTGACTGTTACAGAACAAAGCTACATCCAATCTAGCCTTGATGTTGTCCTTTGTCTTCCCCTTCACATCCATGACGGTGTTGAAAATGTTCTCAAACACATTCTTTTCAATGTGCATGACGTCAAGGTTATGGCGGAGAAGACTGGTCTTCCAATAAGGAAGCTCCCAAAAGATACTTCGCTTTACCCAATTATGGGTCAAACCAGAACCAGGGAACTTCTGCTTACATGATTGGAGACCAAAGACAATGTCACCATATAATTTTACAACATCATGCAATTCTTCACCAGAAAGATACGGGGGTGCAACATCCTTTTCAACTCTGCCAACAAAGAAATCTTTTCTGTTCTTTCTGTACCTATGATTATGTGGTAAGAAACGACGGTGACAGTAAAAAAAAGAAGCTTTACCTCCGTTTCTTAGCGTGAATGCCTTGTTATTTTCCATGCAGTATGAACATGCTAGTTTCCCATGCGTGCTCCAACCATAAAGCATTCCATAAGCTGGAAAATCATTGATAATCCACATTAAAGCCGCTCTCATAACAAAATTCTATTTCCTCGAGATGTCATAAGTCAAAGCTCCAGAGACCACAACTGTGTCAACTCATCAATCAATAGACGAAGACAAAAATCTATATTCCGCCCTGGATTGCTCGGACCTGATATGACCATAGATAAAAACATGAACTCCGGCCTCATACACATCCCCGGTGGCAACTTATAAACCGTCAGTATGACCGGCCAACAAGAATAAGGAGCAGCAAATGACCCGAATGGGTTGAATCTGTTTGTACATAACCCAAGACGCACGTTCCTTGATTCAGCTGAAAAGTAAGGATGCACACTATTAAAGTGTTTCCATGCTTTGCCGTCAGAAGGATGCACCATCACTCCATCAACTGCATCATGTGATTGGTGCCATGTCATGTGCTCAGCAGTCCTTGGTGACACGAATAACCTCTGCAGTCTAGATGTGATTGGGAAGTATTTAAGTTTTTTATATGCCACTAGAGTTTTTCCCCTACCAGTTCTTGATTTGTAACGGGAATGCCCACATGTCATGCACTCGGTCATCTCAGCATTTTCAAGATAGTATAACATACAGAAGTTAGGACACATGTCAATTTTATGGTATCCTAAACCGAAGGGTTTCATCATAGACTTCGCAGCATAGAAGTTCTCTTTCAGTCTGTTCCCTTCAAGTAAAATGCTTCTCGCTCATTCAATAATCTTGTCATATCCGGCCTCACTTAACCCGTGATCTGATTTGATGGTGAACACCTGTGCTACAGCCAATAATTTACTGTGGTTTGTGCAGCTATCCCATAATGGTTCGTCAGAATCTTTCAACAAATCAAAAAACCTAGCTGCATCTGCATTAGGTTCTTCTTCTACAATTGGACATTGATTGACATTACCTTGATTCATTCTCATTGCATCCATAACCATATTCCTGTAAGGATTAGTGTTGTCATTTGCTGCTTCATGCACGTTGCTAGCACTAGAAGTTGGCCCAACCATCATTTCTTTCATTCTCCTCTTACTAACAAATACTTCTCCGTGTGCATACCAACACTGGTAATTCTCCATAAACCCTTTATGTAGAAGATGCATCATTACAACATCTGGATGCAGATACTTTTTATTTTGACACTTCCTACATGGACACCTAATACCGCCTCCAGTAAAATTTCTGGGAATAAATGTTGCGAAATTAATAAAACCCTGAACCCCGTTATAATAATCCATTCTCCACAATCCTTGGGGTGAATCTCGATACATCCATGACTTTTATCGAATCTCTATAAAATTATGATGACAGCATGTATTGATTAACTATGTTAGGTAAATAAATTTGCAAAAAAATTAGTTTACCTCAAGATTATCCAACAAACCAATTACAACTTCTCATGAATATTAAATATTCATTATCAATTATTATTAACATCCATACAAATTAATACATATATATCAATTTACAAAAATTACAACTCCACAATGCCATTAATGATAAAAATTAAAACGGGTCCATTAAACAAGCTATTAATTATTTCAAAACAACACATGTAATTCGGTAATTCAATAAAGTTTTAACAATTTACAAACAAATACAATCTTACAAAATCTAAAACAAACCATAACAAGTATAAAATTATACATTCATATACTACAAGTTTGTTTGAGAAATAACAATAAAACATGTACATCTACTAACAAAATACATATACTAAAAAAACAATAAAACCATGATATTTAAATGTTAAAATTTAAAAAGATAGAATTACTTACAAAAACTGATAAAAATCCATAGGTAAATCAGAACACGGATGTTGTGACAAGAAGACTTCAAGATATATGACTTGTTGTGTTGAGAAGAAGGGGATTTTTTTTGGGAGGGGGGCTGGTTATTTGCAGTTGGGGAGAGTTGAGATGAGGAAGAAAAAGAAGAAGAAGAAGGAGAAATAAGGGATATATTAACTTTTGCTGACGGACTATTCCGTCCGAGATTCCATCCACTATTCTGACGGTAAATAGGACACGTCACGTACGGAGCTGCCGTTTTGAATCCCTCAGTGATTCCGTCGGTATTTGTCATTTATGAACCGGTCTCGTTACCGTACAGAGCTGCCGTTTTGAATCCCTCAGTGATTCCGTCGGTATTTGTCATCTGTGAACCGGTCTCATCACCGTACGGAGCTGCCGTTTTGAATCCCTCGGTGATTTCGTCTGTATTTTTCATCGTTGAACCGGTCTCGTCACCGTACAGAGCTGACATTTTGAATCCCTCGGTGATTCCGTCGGCATGTTCATCGGATTTTTGAAACGTCATCGTACGGAGCTGATGTTTTTGAATCCCTCGGTGATTCCGTCGGTAAAAAATACCCGCAATAACCTCCACGCCAGCGAACCACCCTCTTTTTTTTAATTCTCAACATTCCGTTGGTAAATCCATTGGTATTTACCGATGGATTTTGTCCATCGGTATATGACGATGACCATACCGACAGATTAGATTTTGTCGGTAATGGCGACCTCAAATTACCAACGGAATTATTCCATCGGAAATTCCGTTGGTATTAAGTGAATTTTTGGTAGTGTAAGCATGCTTTCAACTCTAGACTATAGCAATGCTATCATGTTCATGACTTGCCAACTCTTCAAAATATTCGGGCTTAACGTCTTGAAGAATGCAATGTAATCCCAAATGCATATTTTGGATTACGCCAAGTGAAGATGCTAAAAAAAAATACATGTCCTTTGAGTCAAATTTGAGACTCCTCTATTGAAGTATGTAATCATCGACAAAGTCATTTGTCCATTAATGTGTGGTAAACTCAAATCATACTGATAATTTGGCGGATGATATAGTAATTATGACCAAGGAATTCTTTCTTCAACTATTCTTAGCTATAGACCTAGATTACGAGGTGTCTATAATAAAGATACTATAATCTAACCTTATTTTCTAGAACTATAAATTGATATACACACATGTAACAAAACATTCTATTAGTAAAAAAATTCTTAGAAAATTATTCTATTTTTATCGATGTAAAAATCATCAATGAATTTACTGATGGAAACTTGTCGTCGACAAGTGTCTCGTCAATAATGTCTTATCCGTTAGTAATTTTATCAGTTAGTTTTATACCAAAAAATTATTGTCATCAGTGATAAAAATAGGCATCGACCATTGTCTATTGGCATATCTGATGGTAAATATTACCGATGGATTATCAACAAGTAAATTCGTCGGTGATATATTATGTGTCACTAATGGATTGGCCGGCATGTTTTGTTGGTTAATCTGTCGGTTTATATCAAAATAATTCACAACTCTTTGTAATTCTTCGAGAAAAATGATCATTTTTTACCGACGAAAGCACTAACTGTTTTTTTTATGTCCATCGGTGATTTCATTGGTGTTTTAGTTAATTAATTTTTTTAAAATGCTATCAAACAATGTAACATTAAACAATAGTAAACAACTAATTTAAATTGAAGAACACATTTTATCTTATTAATTTAGCTATATAAATCAATTACAAATGTCTATATATATTAATAAAAATTGGCATTGCAGGTGGAGGGAGAGGGGGAGGAAAATATCTTGGAGGTCCATAATAACCGGATAATTATTGTACAAGTATGTCATCAGCTCCTCTCATTATTTCTTACTTTATTCTTCCTACTTTGCCTCCATTTTGGTCCTTAGAGCACCAATTCATTGTTCAACCAACTCTTCAACACCTGGTGATGGCTTCCTCGAGTCGGATTATGCGGTGCATATGATCGAGACACTACAATCTTACCTCATATCTCAAGTCGTAATTATAAAAATACCATAAACCTGATTCCTATTATGTCCATCTATTGCTCCAACTTCCAACCACAACTCTAGATCGTATTCTAGATGGGTTAAAGGGTTCTCTTTGTGTTCGGTATGTATGTCACTGTTATATTATTCCTACATAAAAAAGTCAAAGATATGGATAAAAAAATTAGTCCGAACAATATAAAAAAATTTCAAAGTTTACTTACAAAGATTTGACAAGGCTTTTTTGTACAAAGATTTATAGTTGAAAATTGGCATTAGAAAATGGGAAAAAGAAGAACTAGAAAAACAATATCACTATATATATGTATTCCATTAATGTAATTAATATGTCTCATTAATTCAAATTTTATTGAAATGAAAATGATGGATATGAAGATGATGAAATTGTTGGAACATTTAATAAGCTAATAAAATTTTCCTTATTATTAATTGCTACTAGGCCTCTTGTAAAGGAAAAAAAAAACAAATATAAAAGTGATTGGTAGTATTGAATGCCTAGTTTAAATCATCTAAGAGTTTAAGATATGATTGGCTATTTTTTAGGATAAACTATTCAACAATTTACCATGACATGATGCCTAAGGGTATAATAGACTTTCTATACATGATGATATGGTGACATTCGACAATAAATTAAGCTTAACATTCATCAATGGATTTAACGAATCAATATTAAATATATATTTGACCAGGGTTTTTAATTTGTTATGGTTATTGATTCTAAATCAATTCAGTGGTTAAATGATAATAACTTATGTTTGTTTCTATTATTCTTTTAGTCAATGATTTTATCAGTTTCCATATACTAACCTCCGATCATGAGCAATTCCAATACATAACCTAATAGCCTAAAAGTCGAAAGCATATTCATTTACGGGAAAGATAAGAAATAAATATAACCAGCACCTAAAACATAAGTCTAAATTGTAATTATGTACTTATCCATTGAAATAATTTCAAATATATCTAAAGAGAGGGTTTTACAAACCTTAAATAGTAGAGAGAGAGAGAGAGAGAGAGAGTTTGTGTCATCATCTAAAGAGGAGAGAGAGTCCCTACCACCCAATTCTAGAAAAAGAGAAAACATCAATCGTTTGGTGAAAGAGAGAGGGAGAGAAGAGAGAAAGTAGAGAGAGTATGAATTTTAGGGAAAATAGGGGAAAGTTAGAGATTTCCTTGTATATCTGGGTTTGAATTCATCGGTGAGTATTTTTTTATGAGTCTGTCAATGATTTATCATGATAGCACATCACCAATGAAATCATCGACAAGATATTTTACAATAATCAATGAATTTGTTGGTCATTTCAAAAATCTCAAAAATCTTTTGAAAACCCTCAAATTCATCGATGAATTTTCATCATTGAATCCAATCCTATGAATTCTTCCTTAAACTCTCTATAATTCTTTAATGATTTTTATTGTCCATTGATGAGTTCGTCGCTGAGTACAATATCATCGATGGAATTTTTTCCCACCATTTAATTCGTCTGTTGGTTAAATCCCCTAAATTCTTTCCAAAACTCCCTATATTTCTCTAATGATTTTAGTGATTGTTAGTGAGTACAATATCATCAATCAAATTTTATTTGCCAGTGTATCCATCTGTTGGTTAAAATTCTTGAATTCTTTCATAAACTTTTTGTAATTCTCCAATGATTGTCAGTGAGTTACAATATCACCAACAAAATTATATCCAACTCTCTGTAATTCTCTAATGATTTTAGCATACATCAATGAGTGTGTCGGTAAGTTAAATCAACGATGGAGTCACAAATGGTTATTTAATAATTTATATTTTTATATTTTTGTTTGTTATTCCATCAGTGAAGTTTGAAATTTTATTTTTTTTATTTATTAGTTATAATCCTTATCTAGCCTAATTAATCAACAATAACATCTGCATTCATAACTTATTCAAGAACTCATTAAAACTACAAACAAAACAACAAACACTAGATAAAATTACAAAGTACAATGTATTATATAATGACAATAAATATCTTAATTGCAGAATGATATTTTATATATAAAATCAGTTCAAATACACTGTTTAATTTGAATCCTCATCATCTTTATTTTCATCATCTTTATGTCCATCACTATCTTCTTTTTCATTGAACTAAAGTTGTTCAATTCCTTCATCTTTATCAACTTTTATATGTTCACTAGTATTCAATATATCATTTAACTTGTCAATATTGATATGAACATAAATATACTTAATGACATGAAAATTTAAATCTTTTTTCTAACTTGATAAATGAAGCAACTTGATATAGAGCAACTCACTTAACTAGTTAAAATACATCTTCTACCCCAGTTACTTCGTCGTTATTATCTTTAACAACTTGGACAAGACTCCTGAGTTAACCCGATTGACTAAGGTTTTTTTTTAAATATTTTTTTTCAATTTCATCTTTTAATATTGGGTTAATTAGAAATTAGTCTTCACGATTTGTTTTGTTTGCTTTCTATTATGTTATTTCAACATCATAACCCAGGAATAGTGCTTCACGAGTTAACTTGAGTTGACTCGTGTTTTTTTTTTAATTGAAAATTTTTCCTATTTTTTCATTCAAATGGGGTCGGTTATGAATTGAATTTCATAATCTATTTTGATTTATTTTTTTATGAGAATATCTTGGTCTCATGACTAGGGGCGTATATTTTAGCATTTTAACCCTAGTTAAATCAGGTTGTTTTTTTAATCTTTTTTCTAAGAGGTTATCTTGATCTCATGATCCGGGTCACGGGTCCTTTAACATTGAATTTGCTTTTTTATTAGGTTGTTCCCGTCTTATGACTTGGATCACGGCTTTATCAAGGATTCTAATTAATTAATATAAAAAAAATTGTTTTTGTCAAGGATTTTTACTTCCATTAGAATTTTAATTGATATCTAACAAAAAATAAATTGAATCATTTAAGTTGATATTGGTGAGTTGGTATAACTTTCCAAGTTAATAAAAGAGATTTAATGCTTAAATTACATTACATAAACTAAATGAAGATAGGGTTTTACTATTTTTTTTTAAATTATGCTTTACACACAAGTGTTTAATGGACTACTAAAGTGCATATGGTTCATCACCTTCTTCTTTTTTGTTTTTGAAAAATTATTCGTTTTGCACATTGAAATTTTTTATTTTTTAATTTTATCCTTCAATATTATGTTTAAAACCTTACAATTCCTTTTAGGTTGTGTTATACATCATATCAAAAAAAATCCCAACTTCAAATTGATACTCAATCTTATAGAATTGGAATTAATTTTATCGATTTAAAAAATTAAAACAACATGAATTAAATTTAATGCAAAAACAAAGAAGCATATTTTTTAATTGTTAATGATCGGTATAGAAAAGTAAATTTTGGTCCTTTAACTTTTTTTTTATCTTTTTCAGTTTTGGTCCTTTTTTAGGATTTAATGTTTCAGTCCTAAACTTAATTTATTTTATGTTTTTCTTTTTAAACTTTAAAAGGAGAGAAAAAGTTACTACAAAATAAAGAAGAAGAGAGAGAGTGGTTGACATCCACACTCCAATCACCAAAAAATTTTGTTTTAAGTGTTCTCTGAGTTCCTTTTAATGATAGGATTTTAGTTGAGGTGTTTTTTACCTTCCATCTTGTCAAAAAACATAAATTGAGATTAATGAAGATTATTTTTTATTTTGTGTTTTTTTGACTAATTTATGAGTTTTTTAGGCCATAAATTGGTTTATTGAGATTCCTATGGTATTTATTATGTGATATATAGTTGAAAAATATTTTTCTAGATTCAAAAAACTTGGCCTGACTTTCCAACCATTTCTCTGGTGGTTAAAATCTGGACAAGTAAACCACACGTTATGTGTTATATTCTTTTTTTAAAAAAACTCGTTGTTAATTCTTAAACATAAAGAAATAAGTATTTCTAGGTGCACTGGCATAGCCTTGTAGATCCATTCGCACCACCTCTTTGTTATATTGGGCCATATATGCAGGCTTAATTTATTTGACCCATGAACCTGACATTTTTCTATGGTTTTTTGTTTCAATTTTGTTTTAAGATTTTGAATGAAACACACTATAAATAAAATATTTGATATTATATTTAAATTATTAGTCAAATTTCCGATATTTCTTAAATAATATTATGTTTTTTTATAGGAATCTTAATAATTTCTTTTTCAATTATTATATACCTTATATGCAAAAAGAAAAAACATTACTCATGGATATTCAATGAAAATAATTTTATTATTATTTTTTGATAATTGTTTGACATGATTTTATCACATTAATTAATTATTTTTTCCTTCATGAATGTATAAAATATTGAGATATTATTTTAATAGTATTATTAAAATTTGCTTTTAGTTCATGATGGGTTTTTATTTAAAAAACATGATTACAATTAATTTTTTTCATTAAAATGATAAAAAGATGAATTAATAAGGAAATGAATTTTAGATCGAAGATATATATTTTTTTCAAACTTATTTCAAATGATAAAAAAAAATTTGAATTTTATTTTAAAAACATGTTGGAAGTAAAATTTATTCCATCATTTTAAAAAAGATTTTTTGTGATGATATTATCAAAGTGTTATATACTAACCTAATATGTAGAATTTTTAAATTAACTTACTCATTAATATTGAATGAGAATAAAATATTAAGTTTTTTAATTTGCTTATTGTAAATCTTTCTTAATTTGTTTATTGTAATTATTTTATAGAAATTTTTAAATTTATTATTCTTATATTGTTTTTCATATGATTGTGGAGAGACGATTTATTCATGATTTTTAAAAAATTTTAATTGATACTTGCTTTCATAATCATAATAAATGTTTTGCTCACTACAAGATTTCACAGTTTT
>Ga0325404_1002448_pt1 | contig 19890 bp, 8 predicted proteins | sample PopdelMetagenome_18_FD_205664 | JGI IMG/M metagenome (GOLD analysis project Ga0325404, IMG submission 205664) | Populus deltoides microbial communities from Bellville, Georgia, United States - Xylem-Control-R1 | ecosystem: Host-associated > Plants > Phyllosphere > Stem > Wood/Secondary xylem... | reverse complement strand
TGCATTGCCTTCTTGTCCAGCTTGTCCCTCTTAATCTGTGGAATGTGAACAAAACATGTGCTGCCAAAAACCTTAAGAAAACTAAGTGAGGGTTTGTAATTATACCACACTTCAAAAGGAGTTTTTTTTGCCAAAAGCTTTGTTGGGAGATCTGTTGTTAGGTCTACAATTTCATTAATGCCTTTCTTATGGGAATATTTCTGGTTAAAATAGATTACATGGACGGATCTTTTTTCTTCTAATGGTGAAGCAGTGATGGGACCTCCCTCTTTTCTTTTCTTTTTTTTTTTGTAATGGTAGTAGATGTTGAGTCAACTTACGTATACCTCGATTAATTTCTCGAAACTCTGAAATTAACGACCAGAAAAACTTTCAGTAACTCTGAGATATGTGATACTCGAACTAGTAATTTTTAAAAAACAAATCTAAAACTTGACCAACTAAGTTACACCATTTAAAATTAAACCTCCCTCTGTTTTGACGCTGCTGGTGAGAGCGCCAACACCTCCTATATGCTTCTGTGTTCTGCTGGTGAGAGCGCCAACACCTCCTATATGCTTCTGTGTTCTGCTGGTGAGAGCGCCTACACCTCCTCTATGCTTCTGTGTTTTGGGGAAGGTCAAAGTTAATGATGCTATGTTCTGCGGCAAATCTTGGTCCCGTTTGCATGTAGAACAACAGCAGACTTTGACCACTCTGAGTTTTACATTTGAGAGGCGACATTGAATACAAGAAGGGAAATTCATGAGCGAAGGCTTGGTGCATTCTTGAGCCTAATTTGGGCTGAAAAACAAGAAGAGACTGCTGAAGGTTAACAAATGATAGGAAATTAAAACAAGATGTTTGATTTAGCTAGAACCAAGAGACCTAAACTTTCTGATCAATTGGAGTATTAAGTAGATACAAAATAAAGAATGTCTTTGAAACTTTCTCTGTTTATTTGATCTCTAGTTTTAAAACCAGTTTCTTGCAGACAGTGCTATGATCTTGAATTGCATTTCATATTTATTTCGTCAATAAATCTGGGAGTGTGTTTTTCTGCTCACATAACGTTGACCATGTACATGGAAATCGTTGCGAAGGTGCTACAAATCATGAATAGTACTATTGTTAGCTGGGGGACCTTATCTTGGATTGCAAAACCAGGTCCCAAGCTTTGATCATCAATTTATATTTTGAATTTCCACTTCTCTGTATCCAAAATCTTAACAAGAAACCTGAGACTGCTAAAGGCTTAATAAATGAAACTATACAAACAAAAACCACTGTTTGTTTAGTGTTAGCTAGCACTACCAGAATATTAGCAAATACAAATGAAAACATCGATAAAATGTATTTGTTGGTATATTATGATGACCTTTACTGACAGAATTTTCCATCCCTGTATTCATTGGTAAACATCGATGGAAAAATTCTCTTGATATATATAAAGGGAATCGTAGTGGGAAAATAAAGAACGAAAAAAATAATCAAATTATACGATGATGTGTAACTTTTACATACAATATTATCGACAAAATTAACCCGACAATAAAGTACATCAGTAAATATGCCAACAGAAAAAAAAAAATTGGTATATACCAAAGGAATTACAGAGAGTATTATAGTGGGATTTAAAAAAAGCAAATTATATGGTCATGTGATATTTTTACCAACATAATGATCAACGGAGTTACTAACAAAAGAATTTTGTCGGTCATACCTTCAATAATATTTAATTTATGACTTGATGATCAACCCTACTCTTTCTCTCTCTCATTTTTTGTTATTTTTTATGCATTTTTTATGCAACAAACAACCAACCCCTCCTACAATATCAACACAATTCAACCTCTCACAATAAAATTGACCACCACAACACTTAGTTTATCAACTAGCTTAGATACCAGCGCGATGCCGTGAGTCATTTTTTTGCATAAAAAATATTTTAAAAAATAAAAATTTAAAAATCTTGAGTTTTTCTGCAAAGTTATACCCAAGAAGTTTAAGTAAGTCTGGCTGTAACACCGGACTCAAGAATAATAGATGTGGGTCTGGCTATAAGGTCGTGTCATAAAAGTGTGATAATTAAATAGATTAATTAAAAAAACAAAGAAAAAAAATCAACAGGAAGTAAAAAACTAATGAAAAAAAAAGAAAAAAAAAACATTGAATTAATTGGGTCAACCTTTTAAACCAGGTTATCCCGTAAACCCTGGGATTTGCGTCATGAAAGTTTGATAAATAAATAGAAAAAAAAATGACGGGTTTACCTAGAATTAACCAGGTTAACCCATCAAACCAAGTTAACCCGTCAAGCCCAGGATACGTGTCATAAGTATGAAAGTCTGATAATTAAATAGAAAGAAAATTAACTTTAACAAACTAAACTAATTGAAAAAAAATAACTTCTCAAATTAGTTTAACCCATCAAACCCGAGATTCGTATCATGAAAATCTGATAACTAAATAAAAAAAATGTAACATTAACAAACTAAATCAAACAAAAAAAATTCATTAAAAAAATAAAAAGGAAAAACAAAAGAAAAAAACAGTTATATAATATAATACAATATAATAATAATTATAATTATAATTATAATTATAAGGAAAAAACGTGGGGAAAATTTAAAAAAATGAAAAAAAATGAGGAAATCTAAAGCTAAAGCTAAATTCTCAACCAACTCAATATTGAAAAAATAAATTTAACAAAAATAATTAAAAAAAACATGTGGGGGAAACACTGTAACCAAACAAAAAGCATGTAAGGGAAACACTGTAGTAATCCTTAGTATTTTTTTTTTGAAAAAGCTACAAAACTAATCTCTCAACCACCTCAATATATAAAAAAAAAACCGACAAAGGCTATCTAAAAAAAAAGAAGTAAATTTTGGGTAAAAGAAATGAAAAAAAATGTACAAAAAAGGAATATCTTGGGTATCCCACCTAAATACAAAAAAAAAAAAAACCTGCTACAGTGAGTATCCCACCCATTTTAATAACCCGTACGATGCCGCCGGTTAATTTTTTTTTGTATAAAAAATACAAAAAAAAAACTAAGATCTAAAAGTGTTAGGTCTTTCTGCAAAGTTATATTCAAGAATCTTGGGTTTGGTTATAACGTCTGACCCAAAAATAATATTTATAATAATAATAATAATAATATTAAACTTTCTTGACCCAATAGGTCTAGGTCTAGCTCTAATACCAGACCTAATAGCCTTGGATATGGATCTGACTGCAAAGTCATGTCATAAAAGTATGATAATTAAATAAATTAATTAAAAAGAAAAAAACAATAGAAAGAAAAAAACTAATAAAGACAAAGAAAAAAATCTGAATTAACTGGGTTAACCCGTCAAACCTTAGATTCGTGTCATGAAAGTTTGATAGTTTAATAGAAAAAAAATTGACGGGTTAACCCAGAATTAACTAGGCTAACCCTTCAAACCAGGTTACCTGTCAAACCCAGGATCCGTGTCATGAAATTCTAATAACTAAATAAAAAAAAAATTGAACATTAAAAACCTAAACTAAACAAAAAAAAATTAATTAAAAATAATAAAAAAAACAAACAAAAGACATAAGCCTGTTACTAATGAGGAAAAAGAAAAAAAATCTGAATCAACTGAGTTAACCCGTCAAATCAGGTTAACCCGTCAAACTTGGGATTCGCGTCATGAAAGTTTGATAACTAAATAGAAAAAAAAAATCGATGGGTCAAACGAAAAAAAATTAACAAACTAAACTAAACGAAAAAATGATTAAAAAGGAAAAAAACAAAAAAAAAATTGAGGTTAACTCATTAAACCAGGTTAACCCGTCAAACCCGAGATCCATGTCATGAAAGTATGATAACTAAATAAAATGTTTTTTTCACATTAACAAACTAAATTAAACAAAAAAAATTCATTAAAAGAAATAGAAAAAAAAAAGTGAACATTAACAACCTAAACTAAACGAAAAAAATTAATTAAAAAAAAACAAAAACAAACAAAAAACATAAGCATATTACCAATGAGGAAAAAGAAAAAAATCTGAATCAATTGAGTTAGCCCGTCAAATCAGGTTAACCTATCAAACCTGAGATTCGCGTCATGAAAGTTTGATAACTAAATAGAAAAAAAAAATTCGATGGGTCAAAAGAAAAAAATTGTTTGAAAAGGAAAAAAACAAAAAATTTCATACTAAATTAACAAACTAAATTAAACCAAAATAAATTCATTAAAGGAAAAAAAAACACAAAGAAAAAAGTAAAAAAAAAACCCCATAGGCTAAAAAAAAAACAAAAACAAAAAAAAAAAAGTCAAGTGTATCATTGTGTGCACAGTGATACATTTTATATAAAAAACAGAAAAAAAAAACTTGCTTCTAAAGTAAAAAAACCCACATGTTTTAAAGTATTCTATAATATTTTTTTTTAATTTAAATTTTATTGAGAATTCTTTACTTTATATAAACAAATCTGCCCACTTTAATTTATGACCAAGATCAATTTTTCCTGTTGTTGGACATACGTAGAGTTGCCTCAATTATGGAAACTTATGAATATTAAATTAAAAGAAACATAAAAGAGTCATGTAAAATATTGTTTCATAAAAATATAGTAGTTTTTCTTTTAATGTTTTTTTTTCTTTTATCATCATTTTTTTTAATTTTATCATTTCACATTATATTAATTAGATATTAGGCTTTATAATTTGTTTCAATTATACTATTGCATTGAAAAATATTATCTCGATCAATATTTGATTGATACTTGATTTTTTAAAAAAATTATTTTATCATTTATAAAAATTTAAAAATGTGAAACCAAAATTGATAGTGAGAAAAAAATGAAGATTTTGTATTACACTGTTCATAAGACGCTTTTATAAAATTTTAAATCAAAATATAAAAGAAAAAATTAAAAAAAATATGGAGACAAATTATTTTTATCATTTATGAAAATTTAAAAATGTGAAACCAAAATTGATAGTGAGACAAAAATGAAGATTTTGTATTGCACGCGTTGACCTATTCTATTCTATCATATTTAACGTTTTATTAAAAAATAGATTTTGTATTGAAGTGGAGTTTCCTCTAACAATGCTTTTGTGTCATTCATCATATTTGCGTGTATTATTGCTCCAAACAAACGTCTAGATAACAGTTCAGCAGGACAATGAGTTATACTTAAATTCATACATCAATCTTGCCCGCTACTCTATTGAAAATAATGCTTGTTGACTCCCAAAAATTATGCCACAAAATTGTGAGATTTCAAGAACAACAAATTAATGTCAATTAAGAACAAAAAAACATTTGAAAAAACAAAAAACAAGTGTCAACCAGGTTTTGTCTGGTCATCCAGGTCGCGAGTCAATTAGGTTTTGGTGGGTTTTTGCTCATATTGGTCTTTTACTTTACCCGGATTGGTCTAGCCATCAAGTCAACTCGTCGGCCAGTTCAAGTTTAATAATTATATTTAAAATATCATCATTTCAATATTTTTTATAAAAAAACATTAAATCAATGTCATATATATATATATATATATATGTTAAGACAAACAGAGTTTAAGTGTTTCAAGTCTTTTACAAAGTTCATTTGAAACTCAGCCTTGTTTAAAGACTAGATTGACGGGTCATCATTTTAACCCAACAAACTTAGCTTAGTTTAAAATAAAGAGTTTAATGCGTAGTTTTTAAACCTGATCTGATAGCTGGTCCAGTTCAAGACTCGGGTTCTGAGTTTTTATCAGGCTGCTAGGTTATTCAGGTTATTTTTTTTAAATCAAAACGATATCGCTTTAATAAAAAATAAAAACCAATAAATTACAGTAGGGTTTTTGAATAGATCTTGTTAGGTTAATCTAAAAAGTCAACTCTAAAAAGTCAACTCGAGTTTTTTTTTTTATTTTTTTTTAAATTCAATTTAGTTACAACCTCAAAAGGATCCGGCAGGCCGGGCGGATTTGAAAACAATGATAAATGTAAGAAGACGCAGGCAATTAACTCGAGTAGTGCTAAAAAGAAGAACAACTTCGTGGAAAACCTACTACCAATTGGATTCCTTCAGGTCCTATCTGAGTTAAGCTCAGGCATAAGCTCTCTCTTTCATGCCCTACAGCTGGCCATTAACTCTTTATGTTTTTTCTTTTCCATTTTCTTCTTAAGCCTTATACCGCACTACTGTTTTGCTGTTCTTTCTACCAGGCTACCTGATATTTCATAATTTTCATTGACCTGACAGTTGACTCTCGAAGCTAACTCTCATATGTAGAAAAATAGAAGGGGATGTGCGTGGCTTGCTGGAAGGGATTGTCACTTGTGAGATCCGCAGTTTTAATTCAACAGGTCTTGTAAGATGTTCATGTTGAGGCCAAAAACAGGTAATATTTTCCTCATTTCTGGTGGGTGGCTATGCTTGTTGGAGTCTTGATTTAGAATTTGATGTGTTCCAAGTGAAGTTTTGATCTCTATAATTACAATAAATTATGGCGTGAGTTTGTTTGTTCGTTGAAGAGTTAAAAGGAAAACAGCAGAAATGAGGAACCCCAAAGGGAAATTGGAAATTTGTTGGTCAGCAGAAATAATAGCCAGCAACCTGGACCTCTTAACTCAAATCCTTCTGTGGGCACCTGCAAAATCTCTCCTGAAATTCAAGTGCGTATCAAAACGATGGCACTCTTTGATTTCTGACCCCAAATTCTGCATTAGCCACGCCCGCTGTCAACGGATGCTAAACCGTACAGCCGATGCTCTCATGCTCAGCAATGGCTATAAATCCACTCCTGAATTCCATCTTGTCCCTCTCAAACACTCCACTAAAGTCCCATTCTTCGATTATTTTAATGTTTCTGAGGTCACAATAATACATTCTTGCAATGGCTTGCTTCTTTGCTGTTGTAAATTGATGTTGGATAAACCCAAATTTTTAAAGACGACACAAATGAAAAATGATGGTCGTTATGAGTTCAGATATTTTGTTTGTAATCCCACTACTAAGGAATTCAAGATACTCTCTCCTCCAAAACCTGCATATTTGTCGCTGAGCTTGGCGTTTGATCCTTTGATATCACCTTACTACAAGGTTGTTTGTATTTGCAAAGGGAATTCATCGAAGCAAAATTTTCAAATAGATGTTTATTCATCAGAGACTGAATCATGGAGTCTACTTCCTATCCTTTTCAAAATGCCATTGGGAATGACTTATTCTAATGGAGTATTTTTGGATGGTTCTGTTCATTGGTACAGCTATGCAGAGACCTCACTGTATTTTCACATTGATAGTCAGTCCGTTAAGAAAATGCCGATGCCTTTTATGTTTTCATGGGAAGGTATGGATTGGGATATTATGTACTTTGGGGAATCCCGAGGTCATATGCATTTGGTACTGACCAAGAACCGTTCCTCTTTAGAATTTGATGTTTTCGAGATGGAATTCGAATATACAGGATGGTCTTTAAGTTACCATGTAAATCTGCAATCTATGAGAATGATGTTTCCTGAACTAACATGGAACTTCATGAACAAGCATGCTGTGTTTTCAGTATTGAGTATTATTCAGGGCGAAAAGGATGAGGAGAAGAAGGTTTTGATATTTGTGGACGGTAGAGCTATGTCCTATAATCTTTGTGATGGGACATCAATCAAGATCTGTGATTTAAAACCAAGACCTGGGCGTTCGGATATTGCTAGAGTACCATGGCGTTATGAAGGATGTCATGCCCATCCATACTTCCAGTCCCTCGTTTCTGTTTGAGCACAACACTTTTTGGCAGGTATTTAGTTATCAGCTTGCTGTTTTCAGTAATTTTTATCTTGCACAAATTTTAATTTTCACACAAATTCCATGCCTTTGACATTTTAAGCATTATATCCAGCATACATTTAGAGATGAATGATGCTACGTATGACAACAATTGTTGACGTAGTAATAACCCCTGCTCATATAGAAAATTGCACTGCTTTATTCTGCTTTTGGCATAGCAGCCCAGTTAGATTTCATGTTGGGAAATGAAATTTTATTGTTTCCTATTCCCTTTCAGAATTCATTAGAGTTGTCAGATTTTATGGTGTTATGGATCCAAATGTAGACCTGCAAATCCAACTACAGCCATCTAACCCCGCATGTATTTTGCATGCTAGAAAGTGCACCATTAGGCTAAACCAGTCATGAGCGAATTCATGTCAATTCTCAATGCTTCAACTGGATTAAGTGGTATTTTAATTGATAATTCACACCAAGATAGTAGTTCTACCATTTCTTTCACGCAAGCTAGATATTCATCTGCATCGATATAGTCTATTTCATCTTGTCAAGATACATATCTCCTTTAGATATCAGTTGTGGAGCAGGCAGGTCATGTTCTTGGAAAGAGGATGGGAATACCAACCTATGGTTAATAATTTAGCATGAACAATAAAGGTAAGGTTGCCCATAATGCACAACAGGGTATCTGAATGTTATAACTTGCTTTTAAACTTGGATGCAAGGAGCATGTGCTATGAAATGTAGATAGAAGACGAGAAATTGGAGTGGCAAGTTGCTAATCTCCATTCAAGCCATAAGAAAAGTTCTGCCTCTTGCTTGTAGGATGAGATGTTTGCAGCGGGACTGCTTAGAATTCAATCAGAAACATTGTCGAGGAAGATTTAGGATTTAAAGGTGTCATTATGGACATTCAGGGATCTTAAAGAAAATGGCTTATGAAGGAGATTTCTATCTAAAGCAGAGGAATGAAACCAAGGATATTAAAGTCTGACCGATTTATTCAGCAAGATGTTTTGTCAATGATATGCTGCAAAAAGGGGTAATGGAGTCTGAAGAAGGATGTAGGGACAACAGGCCTTGGCATGGAGTCAGAACTCTGAAACACATCAATTGCCGCTGGCAAGCTTGAATTAAAATTTGTGCGCAAGATGTTTCCTTTTTGTAGCAACATGGTCTAATTTGATGTAAAGTCTGCTCTCCAAGTAATTTAATAAGTTAAGTGATCCAGAAATTAATGCCACCAACATCATTCACTGCACGAGACAAAACGATAATGATTTTTGCCAGAGACAAAAGTTCTGCTAATAAGAGTTCAAAGAAGTCCATGACGCAAGGCACGGGTGGTATTAGTAATGGCGAGATGATGGTAAGGTGGTTGGATAGTGATGAAAAGATGGAAGCCTGGATATAAGCATCGATTTCGTGCATGGAAGCTGCTAGGTTGTGGTGCAGCAGTATCTTCATTGGCCTCTCTTACTATATTGAGGAGTTTGATTTTTCTTCTTATTTTTTGGTGACAACAGAGTTATCCTATCAAATCATTAATATTAATCGACATGTTTTCTGGTTTTTTTTCCCCTTTTTTTTTTATCAGCATGTTTTCTAAGTAATTGGCTTATGTTAATTTGACAGGTTGAAGGCACATCATCATGGATATTGTACAAAGAAGTCAATAAGTACCTGTCCTCCCCCTTCTGAACGTTAAGACAGCTTTTTGTATAAACTCAGGAGACCTTTGTTACGAATAAGCATGTTCCATCGTTTGCGTGTTTGTGAGAAGTGGTGGGTATGAATCATGATTTCAAGCAACAATTTTCATCTTCTAATCAGATCGCCTGTTTTGTCTTAAGGATTCTGAAACCATACATCTAAAAGTTCGAGTATGCAAAGACACAGGTAGGATTAGGAAGTTAGGAATCCGGAAAAGGAAACGCTTCTTCTTGGACAAAATCAGAGAGATTTTTTGATGTTTTCGCTGTAATTTGCTAGGTAATGCATCAAACAATGATTAACGAGAACCTACACCATACAAGCTCTATGAGGGCAGACAAATGGAGTCCTGCAAACTTCTAGTTAAAGAAGGTCCAATAAACAGTTTCTTCGCTGAGCTTAATGACACTTCAAAATTTTGGTTACCGGGATTCCCAATCCTTCAACTTTTTGCTTCCTTTAGGTTTATCTATAGCAGCATTCATTCCAGCCATTTTTGCATTGTACTTTGCCCGCAGAGGATCATTGAATGTCCACCTGCAAAACAAACACACAGTAAACATTTGTTTCAGAGACAAAATATGACAGCTTACATATCCGAATTGTTTATTTTGTTAGCTCAACAAGTTCTTGATGAAAAAAAAAAACTGTAAAGCGTCCCAAAAATAGACTGGTATTCCCACTGAAACAACGATTATTGTAGGATCCATTGGGTGGCCAATTTGATAAAGAAGATAAAAGGCAAAATAATATAAATGCACAAAGATGTCTTGGGCATGCTGTCACAGCTGTCCAAGTAATTTAATTCAAAATGGCCCATCAATGCAAACTTGAAACATCTCCCAGGAAAAAGGAGATGATTTTCATTTTCACATCCCCTATCTTTTTTATAATTTGAAAGACAAAGGTCATAAAACTGAAGAATGAGATAGTAACTACCCTTGGCATCAAAAGATTCTGATTCTAGTTTCCCTCAAAATAAAAATTATTTCACCGAAGACATGCATGAAAACACATGGAAAAGAGGACGCTTCTTTTTTTCTTAAATTTTGAAGTGGGGGGCGGGCATTTGAACCAGGGGACTCCAACAGACCAACTCCCAAGGCCTCAGGCCTCAGGCCTCAGCTTTGAGTCGATGCCTCTTAGGAGAAAAAGGAGGAGAATGGATTGTCATACTACATGAGACCGTAATAGTCCAAATGATTCAATTAAACTTGGCGACATTTTTTAATTAGATTGTGATCATCTTCCACTAATAGAATAAAGTATCTTCTTCGGATTTGGAATATAATTTTTCCATCAGCAAGAATGTACTGCAAAGCACTTACGAGTTTGAGACTAAGAAACTAGAATTTGAGAGCATGTATAATATATTACAAAGAGGCATCAGGAACATGCATAGAACCAATTCTGTTTCTTGTTATTTATGATATGCATGCCCTTAAGCTTGTGTAAAATGCTTTGGCTGGATTTCAATAAGTGCAAGTATGGATTAAACCAATCCCCATTCATACACAAAACTTACAGGGGAATGAATGGGACCTTTTTGAACTCAAGTGCAAATGATCAACATCGGTGAAATAAATGCTATGCTCATAAAACAGCAGATATGATAGAAAATCAATACTATAAAAATAAAATTAATGGTTTGAATGGACTTACGGATTGTTCCAATCAGTCGTATCCTCATTGACAAGATGGGTCCATTTCGTTCGTCCACTGCGACCAAAGTGTTTGACTTGCATAACCTTGGGCAATATGGATTTATCCATCTTATCTTCTCCAGTCGGAGATGAGAAATCACGTCTGAAAATGTCATCTGTTCCGGCAGTTGCTGCTCGGTCATCAGGCTGATCCTGGAAGAAAGCACCCTTGTGGTAATATTTCTGCATAAACCTCCACTTCTGCTTCGATGGTGGAGCAGGTTTTGGATTCTTCCTCTCCCACTCTCTCCTCTCTTCCTCGGTCATATTCCTCACCCTCTCAATCTCTTCTCTCTCCTTCAACATTGCCTCACGGGCCTCTCTATCCCTTTTAATCCTTGCAATTTCTCTGACCTTCCAAGCCTCGTACCCCTCCGCCTCATTAATTTCATCATCAGTATCCACATCAGCAATATTTGCCTCCGTCTCCAGATTCTTCTGAATCAACTCCTCTTTCTGTATCTCCTCAACCAATATTTGCTTCGTCTCCACCTTCCTCTGCTCCAATTTCCTCCTCACCTTTTCCTCAAGAGCTTGTTCTTCAGCCTCAAGCCGCTCACGCTCAGCTATAGTATCTCTTTCCGACTTGGGCACAAAAACAGGCTTCACCATAGCCATTCCTGTCATTTCCTCTTCAGAATCAGTCTCGTACTCAGACTCCTCTTCTTCCTCTTCCTCCACTTCCTCCTCCTCCTCTATGGGAAGAAGCACAGCCTCCTCTTGCTCCCTATGGCGCAACTTCTCCTTAATCCTTCTCCTCCTTTCCTCCAATGCATCCTCATCCTCTTCCTCCATATCAGCCCATTCTTGCCTCCGCATCTCCTCCTCTTCCGTCGAAATAATCTCAGCCTGGCGAATCCTCCTATGATCCGCCCTCACTTCATCACGATTATCAATCCTGCTCTCAGCCAAACGACGCAGCCTGGGATCATCTTTCGACGCAGCAACATCATAGGAATCATCACGAATAGGAAAAGCTTTATCCAAGGCAGCAGCCCTCGCCATCCTAATATCTCCATCTTCATCAGCATCATCAGCCCACTCAGGGGCTTTGCCAGGCCAGTACCTTTTAACCTTGGTCTGTCCAATTTTACCTCTAAGTTTATCTCTAACAGCTAAAGCTGTATCACTAACACCCGCTGTAACCGACATGGTGAAAAGCTTGCCTGTTTAAACCACCTCTTCCTCCAAGCCCTAATTTCTTTTAACACCAGGTAGAGCAATTTAATAAACGGAAATTTGGGGAAGAAAAATAAGAACCCTAGGCTAGGTTAGCTTATAAATGAGGGTGGGATTCATTTACCTGCTCTTCAATTCAATTCAACTCTGCATAGTTTTGAAGGGCGAGCTCGGCCAGGGAGAGAGGGGGAGAGGGCATTAATACTTGTATTTTGAAGGGCGAGCTCGGCCATAATTTATGAAATTGATTTTCATCATGTAAATTTATGAATGTCACATCTAAACTTTTTTGAGGACATTAATTCCTTAAGATTATCAAACTATTCAATATTATATAGAAAGAATATTTATATTTTTAAAAAGAAAAGAACTTATAAATAGTTAATGTGAATATAATTTAACAAGAGTTATAATAAATTATATACTTTTATAAAACTGTTGAAGGGTTATTAAGACTTTTCTTCTCATACACATATTATATCATTAAAATTAAGTAAAAATACACAAGAAAATATGGGATGTTACAAGTGGATATTTGGTATTTTTAAAATATTTTTGTTATTATCATGTAAGTCGAGATAATTTTTTATATAGATATATATATATATATATATATATATATATATATATATATATATATATAATCAAAAACACAATAAAACGACCAAAGTATTATTGAAAATTAAAAAAAAACATCTAGCCTTAAGGGGTTTTTTCATCTTTTAACAAAGGATTTTTTGTTACTACCATATTAACTCAAGGGCAACTTGATATTTAGCTAAATATAAAACAGAAAAGATAGGTATATAGGAGGCGGTAACACTTTTCGGGCGACACGTGTGGCACCTCCTAACATCCAAAAATACCCTTTCGTTGTGCCATTGAAAATATCACCGTGTCCTTTTCAATGTGGATCGGCAAGTGTCAGCGGTGGTGATTCAATTTTTCGCCAATGGGCTTATCTTTTTTTTTTCTTTCTCTTTCCCTGAAAATTACAGCTTGGTCCTATTTGTTGATGGTATTTCAACTTCAATCCTTGTTATTTTGATTTTTAATTTTTTTTCTTAGCTCTTTTGTAGAAGTTTTATTTGTTTTCAATTTCATCATTCAATCTCAATTTACCAAATATTATATTTTTCAATTTGATCTTTATTTTTTTAATTTAGAATTTTTTTTCCTTGACCTTTTTATAAAAGTTTTATTGGTTTTCAATTTTATTCCTCAATCTAAATTGATGGTATTATATTTTTCAACTCGGTCCTCATTATTTTGATTTCAAATTTGTTTGTCTTGACTCTTTTGTAAAAATTATTGTTCTTTTTTATTGCACCCTTCAATCAAAAAATTATTTTTGTTTTTTATATCAATTTTGATCCTCACTCTTTTGATTTTTTGGAGTCCTTTTGCTAAATTGTTTTTACTTTCTAATTTCACCCTTCATCCAAATATAAAATTTATTTTGTATTTTAATTTTGATCATCATTCTTTTAATTGTTATTTTTTGAATTCTTTTATATAATTGAATCTATTTTTTTTAATTGCATCTTTCAATATTTGATTAATTAAAAATTGAACTTTATAGTTTTTCTCATATAAGATGCTTCAAGCTTGATAACCTAGGTTACGGGTTTAAAAAGTCAATACAATTTTTTTAATAAAAAAATTAGCTTTATAATTCTTTTTATTTTTTTATCGGGTTATTCCAATCTTATAATATAAATCACAAGTTTGATAAGATATTTTAGGTTTGCTCGACCCTGATCATTCCGGGTTATAGATTTGTCATTCTAACTCAGGTTGACCAAGACCAATTTTTATTTTTTTCTTTAACTTATCTTGTTATTCTGTATTTAATAAGCTATGAATTGAGATACAAAGTTTGTTCTCAATTGAAAAGAAAAAATTTCTTAAGTTATCTTAATCACTTTTTTTAAAAAAAATTTAATCCATCCACTATCTTTTCTAATTTTTTTCCTGTATAATTAAAATAATATGTTAATTTATTTAACCCAATTAGATCGTAGCATCTTAACTTCAGTTCTTTCCGCAAAAAAATAATTCATCCCCTCGATAAAGTACGAGCACCAAAGATAGTAAATTTCTATTTTTGCAGAGCTATTAGGTTAACTTAGGTTATGTTTAGTAATGTTGCAGGGAATATATATATATATATATATATATATATATATATATATATATATATATATATATATATATAAACAAAACAAAGATATGTTTGGCTCAAAATACCGAAGAGTAAAATAATTTTAGCGTGAATTGCGAGACTTTCAAGATTAAAAGTATAAGAAAACATTGGTTTTGTCCCTAAACACTATCTTGATGTATATAGAAGTACGCATGCCAACATAGTTCGCAATATTATTGAGATGGACTCAAAGCATATTTCTATCCAAAGCAAAGAAAGAATAACCAAATATATTGTAATACATTTGACAATCCCTTTTTCGTGTGTTCTTAATAATGCAATACAAATAAAACTTTTCAAAGAATTTTTCAATTGAAAATTCAATAATATTTTTAATATAACACATTAAAATCATTGAAAAACATATATATATATAAAATACTAATTTAACACTTTTTAAAACAAAAAATAGTTTGAAAAATATTTAAAAAAACATGTTCAAAAAATAAAAAAAAAGTTACAACAAGAGTAAAAACCAAGAAAAATGTGGCCTTTTAACATAGAATAAACCCATAATGCCAACTGGTTAGAAACAGTGATACAAGGAGTGAGCAAAAAAACCGAAAAACCAAGAAAACCAGAAAAAAAATAACAAAAAAAACCAAACCGTGAAAAAAACAGATTAAAATTTTGAAAAAACAGCCGGTTCGGTTCGGTTTTGGTTTTATAAACCTAAAACAAAAAAAAAACAAAAAAAACCAACCCGAACAAAAAAAAACCGAGCCAAACCAAAAAACAAGCCAAACTGATTTAAACTGGTTTCGGTTTTTTTTAAAAAAAAAATTTGGTTTGGTTTTTTTTTTATAAAAACCGAATCAAACCGAAAATGATAATACAAGTGAAGAAGCTGTTAGATATCCGCCACCTTCATGAGCTAGCTAGGTCGAACCACATTAAACAATCCACGTGCAATTTATAGTAGCAATATAATAAAGCATATGATTCAGTCAACTTGAAAATAATATCCACGAGGTACACATGCTTCATTCATGTACAAACACACACGCAGAGAACAAAATAAAAGGAATTGGCATTATAGTCTAACTGACCCTAGGCAAAAATTATGAGATGAAAATTGAAGGCCTGAGAGAAAAAATTGGATGAAAAAATTAGACCAGCTTGTAGCTAACCTGCAGAGAAAAGGTTAAGGATCACAATACATTTTGCAAAAGCATAAAGCTTTAAGGATATCCCTTGCAGTCGTACTTCCAAAGATGATACAACAAAGCACACCAGCACGACTACTTCCAAAGAGAAAGAAACGAGCAGATACAGAGAGAGAGAGAGAGAGAGAGAGAGAGAGAGAGAGAGAGTACGTGGAAAATTGTGGTGAAACCATGAATTGAATATACACCAACAATTTCCAAGCATATTATTGCATGATGCTTTCTCTCTTCTCAAATAGTTGTTTTCTTTTCCTCAATGGCAACAGTGCACAGCCTTTTGTCAAGAATGAATTAATTGTTCAGAAGACCCACCTTCCATTTCATTTCCTTGGTAAACAATTCAGCTAGTGGAATAAGTTCCTTCAGCAATATGACCTCACAATCTGATCAACAGAAACTGCAGGATTCTGGATGGCACCGTGTTTTAATCGACTCCTTCCTGTCAATAATTAATGTCCATCAGCTCATTCCTTATTTTGTGCCTGTTCATGTGTTATTGTAACTGTATGCAATATGCATGAGGATGCAAGCATCTATCTATATATGCATTCGGTCTTCATGCGAGTGCACACACAATTAAGTAAACTACACAAGCATTACACTGACTGACAATGAGCAACCGCGACTTGCAATGTAATCCAAGTATTTGTTTCTAATCCGTCTCGATGCCATTGTTCAGGATTCTAGATATTCTATCCATGGAAACATCAATATTTGCTGTGTCCATGCTTGATTCAGTAATTTATTGTCAGGGGAGCTGATAAAGAGTATCAATTAATATAATCAACTCATAAATTTACTGTTTTCACAAGCTGAATTTCTTCTATTTAACCAAGTACATAATCTTTTATTGAAGACATGTTTTTTGTACCCAGTTCACAACGCCTGACTTGATCTATCCACTTCATTATTACCAGCTAAGGATCATCATTAGAATGTCTAATTACAATATGGCAACAGGTATATGTTTAATAATTTTATTCTTTAATTAAACACCTTATATAAATGATCATGAAAAATTAATAAATCCTAAAGTGATACACCATGTAAAGATCAGACTGAAATATAATTTTAGTGTTACAGATATGAGTATCATCCAAATTCCAAGCATACAAGTTTAGCAAGATAAGAAGAAGACGAGTAACTAGTTCTTGCTCAACAACAAATTTGCCAAATATGATCAACATTTCCAATTCCATGTTAGTCAAGGGTCTCATCTTTTTTTCCTCCAGACAAAAAATATTCAAATAAAATCAATCTCTAACATGTAATTTCAATTATACTCATTAGCAATTCTTTCCATACATGCATTATTTTTAGTAGCATTTCTATAATCAGGTTGGGAAGTGACCCACTTGGTGGAGAGCTAACTACAGGTCCCAGTAAATACTAAACACACATCTACATGTATGCAAAGATACACACACGTGCACACACATAAATGTATGTATAGTGAGAGAGGGGAGCATCCAGGCCATACCTTTAGGTCTCTTTCTCATCATCTTCTACCACAATAACAAAACCAGCATGTCCTTGAATGAAGAACGGAATATGTTTACTATCCAATCTTAGCTTCTCCATTCACTAAACTATTTTCATCTTTGCTTGCGATGCTACTGACAGTTGTACTACTGTTCTTTGGTCCATCTCTGGCAGAACTGGTTAATCTCTTGTAAGCCTTCTTTTTTGAAAGTGGAGCATCCTCTACTGAATCAACTTTGGTGGGATTTACAAATTTTGTAGCACGGCTTTTATCCTTTGACTGTTCAGTATTCCCTTCAGTTAAATCCCTTGCCTGCTGCTCTGCACTGGACTTCTCTGAAGTTGCTTCAGGAAGTAATGCTTTGCGACTAAGGCGAAGTTGTCCCTTTCCATTTACCTGCATAAACATAAGTATTAGAGAAACATTTCTGTCAATGTTGTGGCAAGAGCAACAAATGCTTTGTGCAAATCGATGATAGTACAGCACTAAGGATGTTCCAGTTTGCTCTGGAGTCTGGAAATCACGGTTTTATTTCCTCTGCAAGGCAGAATATCTTGGCTCAACATTACAGCACATATGCCGTTTAGTAATTAAACCTATCGCCTTATCTATCTTTTTCTGTCACCTGAATTCACTTCATTGAAGGAAACCTAAATCCAGTTTCAAAAAAACTATAGACCTTAAATTCAAGGTTTTCTTTTCAATCCACTCACAAACCACCGAAGATTTATATCTACTAGAGATTTTAAGGATTGGCAACATGGATGCTGATATTTATGTATAAAAATGAAGCTCAACAATAATTAAATAAATATAGATGGCACCAAAGGAATCATTAATTGATTATTAGAGTTAAATTAACTTTATATATATATATATATATATATATATATAAAGAACTTCAGAAGTTGGCTAAAAAAGCTTGTCACGGAATTAAACTTGTGTTTGTGTGATTGCATGACTGGGAACTTCCCAACCTCAATGAGTTTAACATCAACACGATCTCCAACTTTGAAAGCCTGTAAGAAAATAGAGGAGATATTTTAACTTTTTGACATGATAGAAGAAGAACTAATTCTTATTGCTAATCTAATGGGGGAAGTAGGGGAGCAAAAATGACACTGCTTACATCTTCTGCCTTTGGCAACCAGTTAGAACTCAGTTCACTAATGTGGCAGAGTCCCTGCCAGAATTCAATAGTCGAGAAATTCATGAGATTACTTTCTTCCCCAAACAGAATCATATATGACTTCAGATATGCTTGTTTATGTACCAAACATAATCTTCTGTAAATACCACACCTTGTAAATGGAACTTAATTTGATTACATGCTATATTTTAACTTTTACTTTTTACCAAACAACAAAGAAAGTCCTGTATTTGACAAATTTGAATGGAAATATAGAGAATTAAAGTGAAAGGACTATCTTTTGATGAAATTTGGAATTCTAGAGTCACATAGAACTGCAATTACAACAAATATCAAAGTTCTTTTTTTAAAGAAACTTTTCAAAGCAATAAATTGGTTTATGATGAACTTAAACTACTTTCCTTCATGATAGTTAGAACTCAAAAGTTTTAATAATTTTCCATAATCAATACAATAGTTTGGACTTTGACTTTTATCAAATTGTGTAATGAAACTATATACCTCATGCCCCGGGGCTATCTCAACAAAAACTCCGTAAGGAGCTACTGATTTGATCTCGCAGTTCCTGATTAGCAAGAGAAAACAAAGAGTCAAATAGTTCTCATATTCACAATCATCAAGTAACAGGCACCAGACAAGCTATAAATTGACAGCATACACTTAATAATCATGGGACTTGTCCCAATTAATCTACCACTTTACTTCCATAATAGAAGGAAGAAAAACAGACAGCTATTTCAATTTTTTGCAACTTGATCTGAATAAAGTGAAACAAAAAAGACAAAAAAAGGGGAAGAAAAAAGTTTATGGAAAGGACATACTTGTAGATATCACCAACAGCTGGAACCATAGTTAGTTGACTAATAATGGATATGGACTTCTCTATACTTGACAAATCCTTTGCAGTAATTTTTACCTGCAAAAGCCAATGATTTAAAAAGTTGCATTGATGTCAGGTCACACAACCAATGGAAGATAAACTCTGTATCTGATTTTACAATTCCATCATCCTGTGTGTCAATAGCCTCTACTCCGGTTTCTTCTATGATACTCTTCACCTTCTTCCCACCAGAACCAATGATAATGTTAACTTTCTCTGGATTGACCTATAAGACAATATTATCATTATTGGGATCATTGAGTATAAATTCTACTTTCAACAGACAAGCAATGGAGGGTGTATAGAAAACAAGCAAACCTTCATAACATGAATCAATGGGGCATACTTAGAAAGCCTTTTAGAAGGGGAAGGTGAGCATTTCAACATTTCAGCTGAACCATAAAAATATGAAAAGAAATAACAAAAGATTTAGCTGAAATGACCTGATCAAATATGATAACTCAAACTGGTGAAAACAAGTGCTTCCAACAAATGTAAATCAAAAGCATATCAACAGCTCTAATTAATTAAGAAAATGGTAATATTTAATTAAGGCATTAAGTAAGGATGTGTGACTACAGTTCTACAGAATTTTGGCTAGATAACATCCAAATATTAACCAAACAAATTTAAAAGAATTTGGGGGGGGGGGGGGGGGGGGGGGTTGGTTTCACAG
>Ga0325404_1002446_pt1 | contig 19908 bp, 9 predicted proteins | sample PopdelMetagenome_18_FD_205664 | JGI IMG/M metagenome (GOLD analysis project Ga0325404, IMG submission 205664) | Populus deltoides microbial communities from Bellville, Georgia, United States - Xylem-Control-R1 | ecosystem: Host-associated > Plants > Phyllosphere > Stem > Wood/Secondary xylem... | reverse complement strand
GAACACAACTCAATACTGAGATATTTTCATGGGATCATGATAACCTCATAAAAAGTAAATTTTAATAAATCATGAAGCTTAATTCTCTATAATTATGTTTTTTTTGGAATATTACTCATTTAATAATATATATAAAAAATATATGCTGAAAAAACATAACACCAATCCAATACTGATATGTTTTTTTTTTAATATCGATAACCTCGTAAAAAGTAAATAAAAATAAATCCAATTCATAATTATTTTTTATTTAATAATATGATAAACATTTTCTATTTAATATTAAATAGAAAAAAGTAAACGACCACCAACATAATGCTACAATGTTTTTATGAGAATATGATAACCTCTTATAAAAGAAACTAAAATAAATAAAAAATTTCAATTCCTAATAAATCTAATTTTGAAATATAAAAATGATTTTTTTAAAAAAAGTAAAAGAAATAAAGAAAAAGAAAAAAGTAAAAGGAAAAGAAAAAAACATTTTACTTCTCCAATGAAAAATAAGATGTGAGGAGTGGAATAAAACCTCCTCAATTATTTCTCATTAATAGTAGTAAAGCGCAAGGACACTGACTCTATTTTCCTTACCATTCTCTTCTATTTTCCTCAAGACTTTGGAGGGTGCAAGATGAAAATGTTACCTGTCAAGTATCTAACCTGATAAAAACTCAACCTATAATAGGTACTTAGATTTTGGGATCTTATTTTATTGGGTTTGGGTAAGGCAAGGGTTACGAGGCTCTGTAATTTGAATTAATATTTCATATTATTTATAATTTTGCACCACTTAGCTCATGATTTTCAAATCCTGTCCTCACTTTCTTTGTATCTCCACTTAAATCAGGTTTGAATTTGGCCTTAAAATATCTGCAAACTAGTCTTCCAAGATCGGGCATATTTCTTAAACTATATATTGGATTGAGATGGAATTTTACAGGGAAATAATAGACACATGAAACTATATTGTTGTAAATTTTCAGGGCAAATGAGGTTCGAGAACATATTATTTCAAATGATAGAAGTTACCAGATGAATCTTGTCAAGTCTGCTAAACATAGGAATTTTGTTGCGATTCAAGTCGGGCTGGAAACCAGACATCCCAAACTTTCCAATCATATATGTTAGGCCTAGTATTTCATCTAGATGAGAGAGAATGACATGTTTTAAATCAAGACTAAAATCTACTAAGAATGTGTGAAAATTGGAGATTCAGGCTACATAGAAGAATTTTAGCATGTAAACTTTGTTTTTATTATCTTATTTTATTTATTTATTTATTTTTAATTTTTGTGTGTTCTGGCACATTAGACAATGTTTATAAGTTTATTTTATTATTGGATTTATATTAGTTAATTACTAGTTTAGGTTCATTAGCTTGCAACCTAAAATGGATCAATTAGGACTTGTTATGATGAGAACAACTAAGTTGTCACAAGGTTCTTGTATACTTCCTACCATTTAATAATTCCCCTTTTATTGAGAAGTTTTGTTATGAGACATTTTATTTCTCTATATCATTAATTTTTTAATTCATATTATCTATCATTCTTATTTTATTTAGATCACTCGTTGATTATAATATTGTTGATACTCTTTATCAGATTTTAATGTAATTTAATTTCTTGATTGGAATTGTTAATACATAATTAGTTAAAAAACTTTACTTATGATTTTACAATTTTACAATCCAATTTTACATAGTATTTTTTGTGTCGTGCCAACAAAACATTTTTGACCACCTTGCTCCAGCCCCTCCATTCCATTAAAACGATAAAGTTCAGGGATTATAAATACCCTGAACCATCTAGGTAAAGGGTTCACAATTTCTTTTCTCCAAGCATTTATACTTTAATATCTAGAGCATTTATCATACCAAAACAAGAACAAACACTTTTGTTCTTAAAACTTAAAGCTTTTTCTTTCATTTATTACAATCTTTTATTTAAAGTCACTAATGTTATCATCAGAGGGTCCCTAAACTCCACAAAAAAGATTATTTTGTACGTGTTAGGACTTCTACTTCCAATTATACATTTCCTAAGATCTAGAGAAGAGAATATTAACCTGAACATGTGATTAATCATTATCCACACATAAAATAACCTTGTTTTTTTAGTATATTGAAGTCTTAGGAAATTGGCAACTTTAAAACTTAGAACTTTAGTGGTAACAAGTCTTCCAATTGTTTTTATGTTGTTAATTAGAATTCCAAACTATCAAGGTACCTTGTTGTTCAAAATTGTAAATCACTTTTGCTTGAAGCTATAAATTAGTCTTCTCTTGAGTTATGACTATTTGCAACACTTATATCACAATTAAGCTATGATAGCCATGAATTCTGGAATTCTCTCATATCTATTTCCTTTCCCAAGCCTTTGAGACAAAGATTCTTAAAGGGTTGGAGTTTTGAGGCTTATTTAATTTTTAGTTGTCAAATAGTTTTGAGTTTTGATACATGTAAATCCAGTCGGTTTAATTTTTTTTTCTAACCCTGGTTCGAAACCTTCTTTCAAGGGAAAAACTCCTATGAAAAAAACAATTTCACATTCCACTAGTGTCATAAAGTTAGAAGTCATGACAAGGTAATTATATTTGTGAAACACCTAAATGCATAAAATTGTACAACTCTTACCATTATCCAACAAATTAAGACCGTAAGAGATAAGAAGATTATTCTGAAGATTAATCATTCTAAAAAAGCATAAACATATTTTAGGATTAGCTATAAATGTCATGAAAGCATATTTACAAATAGAGAGAGAGAGAGAGTACATTACTAGTTTGCCTTCGGGGATGGATATATTTTGCCCCACTTGTATCCATCGCGTATATTTTATACAAAACAAAGAAGCCTAATGGAATGTCACCAGAAATATTGACAAATTTCTTGTGCAAGTGTTTTTCAGCTACTTAAACTAGCAACAATATTGAGAATAAAAAACCTTACAACAAACCCTGTTTGTTCTTAGGAACTGTATTTTGGTTTTTATTTTAACGCCTTGCCTCTAACAATATATAAAGTGCTAAATAGAGAGAGAGAGAGAGAGAGAGAGAGAGAGAGAGAGATGGGGGGCGGGGAGAGAGAGAAAGAGAGTACATTACTAGTCATATAAACCTTAGGTCAACTTACATGACAGAGTTATTGAAACCCTACCATTCTATCTACTAATATCCTACAGTCCAAAAGATGTCATGGACAAGCTAAACCAATCAATGCTAGTGAAATGTTGGAAAAATTGTGTTTGTTTGAACAAAATAAGCATTCCAATGAAATCATGTACGCATTGATCCACTTGGTTGCCGAGTCTGAGCTCCATTTTCTTCCTTTCTTGCAAGTGTTCTTCCTACATCAAAAGCTACTCTAGCCATCATCTTGGAAAACTTTGATATTATGTTCTTTTGTATTAGACATCTCTTAGGAGGAAGCATAACTCTTTTTTTTTTGTGGGCTTTTTTTGGGTTCATGGGTAATGACCATGGCTATTATTATAGGGTTAAATTTTTCATCGAACTTTTCCAACCTATATGGCAGTCTAGTTCCCTTACTAGATTCAATCTTTCTCCTAATCTCTCTTGTGTTTAGCCTATAATCTAAGTGTTTCACACACCTAAGATTCTTCTCCCCAATCTCTTGTTGATTATAGACAAGTAAATGCAACACAAGTAAAGAAACATAATATAAAAGCACAAGTATTACAGGAAACAACCCCAACCTTTATTAACCTTTAACAAAGGAATACACAAAAGTCTGTGTGTGCAATGCACAATTATATCTGTATGCTATACAACTTTTTGGCCTATCTATAATGCAAAAATATAGAAGCTACATATAAACTACCTCCCAAAACAAATCTAGACAGTTTTCACCTAAGACAACCAAATACCGATAAATGCTGAAAACTACCTAACCCGCAGCAAGTTGCCTTTGTCTTAAACCCATCAAAATGTAAGCCAACTTGCCAAAATCTATTCCGCTAGTGTTGTTATAATGTTGCACACCTTGGACAACTCATCATCTAAGTCAAAATTCATGCTGAGCATCACCCTGCTGTTCGCAAGCACTGATACATAGCCCTGCCGAATCCGCTAGTGCTTATGCATGTTTCTGTAACTCCAGTAGTGTTTATGTTGGCGCGCCCTTTCGTCTAAGATTATAACAAACCATCCCTACCTAAAGAGTCTAACGTCCTCGTCTGAGCCCTCTGTGACTTACTCCTCCCCATATCCTCTTAATCATCATGAAAAAGGCTTCAAATAACTCACATGAAATGTAAAGTGAAACTTCGTCTCTCTAGTAGCTTCAATATATAGGCAACAATCTCCACTCTTTTTTTTTTTTATCTCAAATGGTCCATCATACCTTGACACTAGTCCTCGATACTGATTTTTCCCAATTATCTTCTTTCAAATTTGAGGAGTCAATTTCAGTAACACCATATCACCTTCGTCAAACTCTAGTGATCTTCGTTTTAGATTTTTATATTTTTGCATACATTTGCCTGCCTTACGCAAGCTGTCATGAGCATATTCAAATAACTCTTGCCTTTCCTTGGCAAACATGTACGCAGTAGGATTCCTCTCCATGACTTCTGTACTGCCACCTTAGTTGGGGTTTAAGGTTGCGCATCCCAACACCAATTCAAATGGGCTTACATTTGTGACTGATGACTTATGAAGGTTATAAAAAAACTGAGCGTTATCTAGCATCTCCAGCCAACTTTGTTGAGTCACTATCACACAATGCCTCAAGAACTCCTCCAGTAAAGCATTTACTCTTCTGTTTGTCTATCGGTCTGTGAGTGGTTAATAGTAGAGAATTTCAGCCTTGTGCCCATTAAACAAAATAGTGTAGTCCAAAATCTTCTAGTGAACTGCACATCATGATCACTCACAATGTTAGATGGAACCTTAAAGTACATCACAGCATTCTTGTAAAATAAACTAGCATCAATTTTATCAATGCATATGTTTCCATCAATAAATGCTTCTTTAGCCTTCCATTTGGAACATAAATACAACTCTTTTTTGCATGTAGAAGGCCCTTTCTTCTAGCTAATACCTTTGTATAGTCCCATCTCATATGAGGTCTATTAACTTAGCATAGACTGCATATTCCCCAATAGCTTGCTTCAATTTATCCAACATGTATGATTCCACCATCACAATGGAAAACCTTCTAGTAAGCACCTCACGCCTACTAAGAGCTTCTGTAACCAAATTGTGTTGCCCTGACTTGTGTTCCTGAACAAAATCGTATTCTTCCAAGAACTCTTGCCACTATGCTTGCCGCTGTAACAACTTTTTCTGAGTTTTGAAGAAAGTATTAGCAACATTATTTGTCCTTACTGTAAATCTCAGCCCCAACAAATAAACCCTCTAAACTCTAAGGCAATGAACCAGTGCTGTCATTACCTTCTCATATGTAGAGTAATTTTGTTTTGCCTTGTTCAGTTTTCGACTTTCAAAAGCCATTAAATGACTATCCTACACCAGTACACCACCAACAACTCTATTTGAAGCATCAATATAGACTTTGAATGACGTCAAAAAATCCAGAAACTTCATTACCGATACAAACATTATTGCCATTTTCAGCTTGTTGAATGCTTGTTGACTCTCATCAGACCAGTCCCACTTCTTATTTTTCTTTAACAAATCAGACAATAGAGTTGCCTTCTTATTGTACCCTTCAATTGAAGATAATAGTTGGCCAAACCTAAAAATGACCCCATCTCCAGTATTGACGTAGGGGTTACCTAATCTAGTATGACTTGCACTTTATTCGGGTCCATCCTCATTTGACCCATTCTCACTAAGTGTTCTAATAACATAATCTTTGTACAAGCAAACTCACATTTCTCCTTCTTTACAAACAATTTATACTCTCGAAGTTTGCTTAGCACTTAAGACAAATGTGTTACATGATCATCTATAGTAGATAACACTGTCATCCAGATACACTACAACAAAGTTATCTAAGTATTCATAAAACATATCATTCATCAGATTGTAAAACTTTGTAGCGCATTGGTCAAACCAAATGATATAACCAAAAATTCATAAGCACCATACCTCATCACGCATGTTGTTTTGTGCTCATCCCTATTATCAATTCTCATTTGCAAATAACCAAACCTTAAATCCAGCTTTGTAAAGACAAAAACTCCATATAACTTGTCCATCAGATTTTGTATCAAAGGCATTGAGTATTTATTCTTTATTATCACTTTGTTCAGTGCTCGATAGTCAACACACATGCAAAGGTTGTCATTTACCTTTTTATGGAACAATACCAAAGCACCATATAAAGCCTTAGAGGGATGAATGAACCTAACATCGATCAACTTGTCCAATTATCTTCTTAATTCAGCCAATTCCCTTGGCAATATTCTGTGTGAGGGTTGCGATGGTGGCACCACATTAGGCACTAGATCAATCCTATGATCAACAACCTTTCTAAAAGAAAGTTCATTCTACAACTTTGAAAGAATGACATCTTCATATTCCCCTAAAGATTTGGAAATAGGACCCGGTACCATTCCATATGGGTTAGAGTCCTCACATATTGCAGATGCTAAAAAAACTTCACCTCCTTTACATAACACTTTATCCATTGCCGTGGCCTAGATCATGTTATTGCCCCTCTTGTTACTTTCAACCTGTATAATTTCACAACAAGACAACACACATTGACATAATTCATTGTTAATCAAAATACTGTTCAAATATGACAATAAGACAATCTTGGCTTTCCTTAGAAAATTTTGCCCAATAATGATATCGAAGTCATCCAACATTACCACTAACAAATCATGCTTTCCATGCCATTTGTCCATAACTATTGGCACACCATATGCCCTTCCAACTATCCGATGTGCTTTGGCATTCACTACCTTCACTGTGGTATAGTTGTTTCTTAATCATCAACCAAGTTGTGGCACTAGTCGACTAGAAACAAACATGTTCGTATCACTCGAGTTCAACATAAAAGTAACATCTTTGCCATTAACCCCAATTATCACATACATTAGGGTATCTCCCACATCTAACTTCCCTTACCTCAGTATGTCAAGTAGCACTAAATCCTTTTCCACAAGGTTGGATTTGTCCACCGAATCCTTCAACTTAGCAACCAAACAACTCAACACACGAATCAGGTTGACGTGTGTGATTGCTTCTTCCCTTTCACCATCATTACCAGAATAGTATTAAGTTTTTCCTTCTTCAAACATTCCCTTGCATAAAATGGTCCACCATAGATAGAACAACCTGTATTTGGTCTAGACTCTTTTCCCTGCCCTTCAACTTGTTTCCCTTTACCTTTATAACCCTCTAAGAGTGAGCTTTTTTTTTTTTTTTCCTTCCCTTTCATCCTTTGTTTTGGACTTCGAGGGGCTGTACTAGAACTATCTCTAGCAGAACTCTTGAAATCAACCGGATCATCTGCGATAAAAATAATGAAAGACAAATCCATTACATTTTGTCAATGCAACTTTGCTTGTGCCCAAGGCTGTAACCAGACAGAAAATTGAATAGCCTGTCCTTCTCTAACATATTCTTGATATCAAGGATTAAGGAACTAAATTCTTTCACATACTCCTTTAACAATATGTCATGCTTTAATTTCTTCAAGTCCACATGTGCTAGCCAAGACGTCTTATTCAATAAGAATTGTTCTTTTACTTCATGTTTCAAACGTTCCCAAGTCTCAATCTTAGGACGCCCAACATTCAAATCTTCTTTAATCCTTGTTCGCCACTATAATTTAGCATCACCCATCAGTACATAACAATGATATTCACCTGTTCACCCCTATCAATCTTCGCAACACTAAAATATTGTTCCATATCCCACAGAAAGTTCTCTAATTCCTTGAAACTTTGAACACCATCGAAAGACTTCGATTCTGACAACTTCGGCTTAGAAGTGCCACCACCACTTGGAGTGTTTGAAATGCCTTCTTTAAGACAGAAACATTTTCCTTAAAACCCGGCAACTTATGACCCATCTCTGCTGCAAGTTCCACATGCTACTCATCAACCTTTTTTGCCATTTCAATAGTGAACTCAAGTTTGTCATTGATGGAGTGATCTCCATCCTCTGTAATAGAACCAATAAGATTTTTCAAACATGTTAGTCTCTCCCAAACCATTTCCATTGGCATATGCACTTAGGATCAAGAATATCAGAACTAACCAAGTTATGATACCAATTGTCACAGGGAAGAATTTTTCATCAAAATTTTATAGCCCTATGCAACAGTCTAGTTCCCTTACTAGACCCAACCTTTCTCCCAATTTAACTCGTGTTTATCTTATAATCCAAGTGTTTTACACACCCAAGAGTCTTCCTTGTAATCTCTTGTTGAATATTATAGACAAATAAATGCAACACAAGTAAAGAAACAAAATACAAAAGTACAAGTATTATAGAATCAATCCCAACCTTTATTAACCTTTAACAAAGGAATACACAAAAGTCTTTGTGTGTGCAATGCAGAATTATCTCTGCATGCTATACAACTCTTTGGCCTATCTATATGATAAAAAATACAGAAGTTATAAATAAACTACCTCCCAAAACAACCCTGGATAGTTTTCACCCATGACAACTAAATGCTGATAAATGCCGAAAGCTGCCTAACCCGCAGCAAGTTGCCTTGGTCTTAAACCCATCAAACTGTAAGCCAACTTGCCAAAACCCATTCTGCCAGTCTTGTTGTGTTGCTGCATATCTTGGATAACCTACCATCCAAGTCAAAAGTTGTGCCAAGCATGAACTCGCTGCTCGCATACACCGATACACATTGATGTCAAATCTGCCGTTGCCTATGCATGATGCTGTAACTCCAGCAATGTTTATATTGGCGCGCGCCTAAGACTGTGACAGCTAGCTACTTTGTAGTTTTGAAGAGAATTCAGCAAGCAATTTGGCACAGAAAGAACAAATTTGGTCTCTGATAGAAAATAAACGAGTCAAGGCAGAAACTTCGGAGAAACTGATAGGAGAGGAGGGATCGATGGGGGTATATATGCACATATTCTAGCTTTTACGTCAGAGAGAATTTGAAGCGACTTTTGGTCGCCATGCCTGTGGGGTCTGCAACATAACGAATATTTCAATACTAATAAAGATATACAATGCTTAAACCTAATTTGCAAGAAATCTTATTGTTAATCTTTGATATCAACAATTTCAAACGATTAAGACACTGATTGCAGACTTGTAAATTGTGTCGGTTTTTATAAAAAATAGTCCGACATATTCATGCACCAAATTGTTCTGTCTGGTACGGCTGCGGATCTGCCCCTGTTGTCGTAAGGTGACCAGGAAGAACTCTATAGATCCAACATTGTAAACACTATTCTGATGGCTTTACTAAGCAAAACAAAGCTACGAAGTCAAGTTCTGTGCTTCATATGACCATTCAGGGTCTAAAGTTTTTTCTTTTCACCATTTCAACGTAAAGACTCCAATTTCGTAAATAACTAGTTACCTTCTAAGTTTTCTTGTCCCCTTTGAAAAGGACTCCAAAAGTCCTTGTACGTAGAAGAGCAGACACAACAAAGTGTTCTTATGATGAAGGGAACACAAAGAAGTGGATGTATAGCGGGATGCACCCATGGCAAGTCTCACTGGGTTAGATTGACTGCAATATTAGCGGCAAACTTATTGATGAACGTAGGGTTTATTTTATTCTTCCACGAACTGAAGCGCTCAGACATTATAACGGACGAAGAGAAAGTCATGCCATCCATCGAGCTAACATATAGAAGACCTCTGACATAAGGCCAACTTCTCAATTCATCATCCCAGGCTTCTCCAGTGATATTTGCTTGTCATCTGTCAACCTTGGTGCTGTGGCTGTGCGCTTGCACTGTCAAAGAATGGTCTAGCACCGATAACAGAGGAATGGTAAGCGCAGAGAATTAATGATGAATCAAACCTCATTTTTCCTAAAAAGATCCTTTCTTTAACACAAATTCTCAAGAAACAAGTATCTTATTTGAGAAAAATATTCCTTGTTAGTGAGTAAATCTACAGGGAACTTCTGTTCTCATTCCTCCCTTATGCCCGGCCACAGAACAAGGTTTTATGAGAGTATTCTAGAATATTAGATTCACCCAGCGTACTTAACCATCAAAACTAATAAAGGGAAAAGGAGAAAAAATAGATTTCCTAAAAATGTTCCTTTTCAGAATCAACAGCTCGATGTCCCCCAACAGAACCAATACAGGATCAAAGATCCACAATATCATTCATTTGCTGCCCATTTCTCATTTTTGATCTCCAATTAATGACTGGAATTATCTTAATTCGAATACATACGAAAGTTTTACACCCGAGAAGAAGAAAAAAGTATTGGAGATGGAGGCATTTACTCACAAGTTATGATTTATATCCATCCCTTACACTCATTTTCCTGTCTGCTCCCTCCCTCGTATCCTTAAAGCACAGCACCTGCTTTCTACGAGGGTAACTGGAATTAAGTAGAATCACTTAGATGGTACAACAATGGTGTAAACCAAAAGAAACGTGACAATTATAATCGCCCCCACTAGAGTAAACTCTGGGCCGGTCCATAACCTGAGGTTTGACCTCTCTGCTCTCTTGATGGGATCAACTTCTTCAGACAGTGGGTAGTTCGAGCGCTTAGGATTCCAGGTCACGTACTTGTTTGGAGAGAACTGAGAGAAGAACGCTTTTTTCCCTTTCTTCCTGAAGTTAGACCACGCCTTGTCCCAGTCTGTTGAGAATTTATCACCTGAGGGAAGTTCATTAAATAATGTTGGCATGAGATTTGTCATTGGGTAGCAGCAGAGAGTGTAAATTGTTCAAAGTTGATGATCATGCATGCGGAACTAACCATTTCATTTTGTTCAACAGAAGACACATACCTAATTATGTGACTATGGTCGTAAATTTGTAATGCAATCTTTTACAAGCTTCTCCAATGCAGTCAAATACTTTAAAACTTTACATTGTGCTCAAATGACAGAAGAAAAATGTCAAAATAAAGACCTTGCAGCAGCAATAACACACACATATATATGTAAATAAAATGTAGCCTCGCTAAGGGAATATTTTTGATATGGTGGGACATTAGTTTTACATCACAGACAAACTGTCTGATATTCAAGGATGCGTTGGAGGAGAAGTTCAGCCAGTGTTTAGACATGGCTGACTAAAATCTCATTTTCCCCTTACATATATATATATTAATGACATATCCAAAGTGTAAAAGGCATGATTTGATGATTCAGACTTACATTTATTCTATGGATTATGGAACCTAAAAAGCCAAAAGAGTGATACCTAAGAAGAAAAATTCATCAGTTTGTAAGGCTTTCTCTGCTAGAATTTTATCGTCTTTCCCTTACACAAGCTTGCTTTCTTACCCCTCCTGCCTTTGCCTATACATTGCTCTTATTCACATTGCTAACTGATTGACAACGGGCACCTGAAGCAGGATAGTAACTTTAAGGAATGTCACTTGCAAGTGCTAGTTATCAATACTACAGACCTTAAAAAAAAGCTACAGATCAAGCTAGCTAAAAGGATGCCGTGAAGTAGCTTGATAATTATCTTCATGACTATTCCAAGTAAATGATGGGCTAAGCTTTGTCAGTGAAAAAATTTAGTGCAATGGTCATATATTGGATCCACTCTACTATCTCAACTCTAGCAATGCCAACCTTCGGTAAAGCCATAAATTTGATGAATAGGAGATAGAAAGATGAGGGGATGACTTGACTATAAGTGGAGGTCAAATATTTTCGTGAGCAGTAAGCAGCTGATCTTTCCTTATTTTGGAAAAGCTGGAAAGTTGGTAGGCATTTCCTATTTCATGATTTCTCTTCTTTTTTCTTTTCAGTGTTCCACTTCACGAGTAGAGCAAATGAAACCAGAGTGTAAGAGTTTTCAGTTCCACATGGGACCTTTAAACAGAGCAATCACAATGGAAAAGGTACAAATGTCCTACTGACTACAAATTTAACAAGGAGTTTGAAATGACAGAATGAACATACTTTGCAATTAAGATGATGGTGACATTGCCTCAGCTTCGTGTTTTGAAAGCTGAGTGGCGAGTAAAAACATTGAAATTATGCACATATTTGGAAGCCCTCAACCCCTCTTCCCATCCTACAGAATCATCAACCTCGGTATATAAACAAGTCAGATATCTGAACTAGCCTTGCCAAGGTAAGCACCCTATCCTTGAAGAAACTAACATAATTACCCTGGGTGGAAAAGCAATTATGTTATCAAATGTCTAATCTCAAGCTCAAAACTCCAGCTTCAAGATTTTAAAAAACATCCGACTATCGATCAAGCAGAACATACAAACAAAGACATCGTAAACTGCAGTTCTGTCATTCAAAGACAGAATTTACTTGACGACACAGAATGAAATTAGTCATAGAAACAAGACTAGGAAATCATACTGTATGCCAGTGGTAGAACACAACCTCATAGTACACACATGTTCTACTATTCTGGATAATGCTTTCAGTTTCATGAAATGCATCTAATTTGCTGAAAAAAAGGAGCCACTGTTAACAGTTATATTTTCTCAAGTTCATTTGATCGGATGCCCATTATCTCTAAACCACGGAGCAGGGAGAATGAGCAGCTAATAGAAGCATGTACCATTGTGAAAGTGGCCTGTTGTTTATCTAAAAAGAACACAGGGTTCTGGCAAGAAATCGACAATGTTGCTAGTTGAACACTGGGAAGTACATCTTTTGAATAAATACAGAAATCACTATTGGGAAAAGGGAATTGAACAAATATCAAAGACACTAACTGTCCTGTTCCTACATAAAGCAGCCGAAACCTTAACTAAATCTAACTAGCATAAACAATTAACTAAAACCAAGAAAAGAAAGAAAGAACATAACAAAACTTTCATTTATATAAATTACTATAGTAATAAAACTTATAATTAACGGGACGTACCATTGGTGTCACCATTTTCTTTGGGATCTTGAGGCTTTCTACTGGAACAGAAAGGTGGTTTTCGAGATGATGATGATGCTTTTTGCTGTGTTCTTGTTATGGTACTACTGATGCTGCTAACTTGAATATTCATTCTGCATCTCAGACAAGAAGATTCTTCCAGTTAGTTACTTCGAGAGATAAAAAAGAAAAGAAAAAAAAGCACCAACCAACCAATAGATTCGGCCTTCTCTTATCTTACTCGGACAATACTGAGCCACGAGTTATTGCTACGTCACCTGAGTGCTTGGCATCTAGTGATTTCGGGGACCCTAAGCCAAGTGGCAGCTGATTTCTCTCCGATATATTGTGTTTGGGAAAATTGTGAGAGGGGAAGGAAAGTGGGAGGAAAGATAAGGGGTTCAAAAATGAGATGAATGGAAAATCATTTTATTTTCTTTGTTTGGATAAATAAAAAATAAGATGAAAGATAATGGAGAGAAATTATTTTATTTTATTTTTTAATATTTTAAATTATAAAAGTTTTGATGAAATTTTTTTTAAGATAAAATTACTATATGTCTTTGATTTGAAACTAGAAAGTTATTTTTAAAATAATAAAATTATAAATTTTATAACTTTTCCATCCAATTTCTCCTCAGAAAGAATGTTAAAGGTTGGTCTATGGAGAAAATTTTTCTCATATCTTCCTCTCCCCTCCCTCCCTTTCATTCCCTTTTCTTTCCAAACACAAACCAGAGAAAACACCTTGAAACATTGAGATGAACAACAACTTTAAGAAAGAACCTAGTAGCTATCAATTGGAGACAAATCAGGAGGAGATTATGGAAGATAAAAGATGCAATGTTCCAGCTGTTATTTAAACCTTTGAAATTACTAAACTTCAGCTTTTATTTTTTACTATAACTCTAAGAATCACTATGTATCATGATGTCAAGTTCAATTTTGAACTTAAAATATTTTGTTAATCATTTTTATGAGATCAAGCATGTCTTTCAGACTATATATTAGAACAAGCTAAAATTATATAAGAAGATACTAGACATATAGAACTATATTTTGGTAAATTTTCATGTTAAATAAAGTTTGAGAACATATTATTTCAGAGGGTCGAAGTTATTAGATAAATCTTGTCAAATCTGTCAAACTAGACTTTTTTGTACTATTTGGGACATATCTGGAGCTATAAGTGAAAGTTTATTGTGATTCAGGTTGAGCTAGAAATTATACATCTCAAGCTTTCAACTAGATATGGTAGGCCCAATAATTCATTCAGACATAAGAGAACGATGTATTTGAATTCAGGACTGAAAATCTGCCAAAAATATAAGAAAATTAAATATTCGGGCTACATAAAGGAATCTTGACATAAAGATTTTTTTATATCATATATTTTTTATTTATTTATTTTTGAATAATTATTTTTTAATTTGGGTTTGTTCTTGCCCATTAAACATTGTTTAAGAGTTTATTTCATTATTGGATTTATATTAGTAGATTATTAGTTTAGGCTCATTAACTTGCAACCTGAAAAGGGTCCATTAAGGTTAGTTAGAGGAGACTATATTATGTTTTTTTAGCTGAAACTTTCAATAGCAAGCTAAAGAATAAATGTGAGTTTTCCTTTTGTTTATTTGTGGCAAAACAACCTTTCTTTGTAGGGAAAGATCGTACACTGACTTATTATTAAAGATTAACTGGTTTCGTGGTGTCATTCACATACTTAGGGTTCTTAGATACAAGGTTATCTCTAGGTCCAAGTCATTTTCCAATACCCTTGGTTCTTAAGTACAAGGCTACCTCTAGGTCAAGATTCTATCAAATCTAATTTTTGGCTTTCCGGGTTGCTATCTACTTTATTAGGGGTTGTTTGACCACATGATCAAAAAGTTCGCATCAATTGGTATCAGAGTCAGGCTCCAAAAATCAGGTTATATCCTTTATTTTATTCTTATTAGTTTCGGCTTCTTTAAGTTTAGTTGTCTTTGATTCTATCTTTGATTATTTTGTATCTAGAGCTTAGTACTATAATGCAATCATTGAGATACCCCTCATTCATGAAATCAATGTCATAATTATCGATATATAATTATCCATAAAATTTCTTATTAAAAAAAGGTAGACTTAATAAAGAGGAATCAAAGGGAAAGAAAATCGTGATTATAAAGGATTAAGAGAATCATATAAAGAAAAAAAGAAAGACACATGAAGGCATATGGGGAATTGTAATGAGTTAGTCTTTAGAAGAATGAATCCGATACTTTAAGAATCTATTCCTCTACTTGAGAGTCATTGACCTAGTTGTGAGCATCATTTTAGTTCATTAAGAAGAAGTGAGAAAACCCATTTACTATACTAGAAATACCCTTTTATGATCTAGATTCAAGGTATTTACATGTAGAAATGATTGTTTTAGCATTGATCGGTTTGATAAGAAAGTTAAGACCCTATTATTAAATATACTGCATGATTGTTTTGACCAATCAATCTTCAAGGTAAATTCTATATAAATCATATGATTGTTCCTCTCGTCAACTTTGAGGAGGAATTGCATTCTAGGAGACCTATATCTCACCTACAAACTATACTTGGCATATATACAAACATGTAAAGATGCATGCTAAATTGTCTTTATTTACTTGATTTTTTTAGAGAGAAGGTGATGGGAGAAGGCTAGCCTTATTTTGACCAAAAAACAGAGGCTGAGGTTTTTTTTTTATGGCGGCGTCCTCATTTCTTGCAAGATTCCTTAATTATTTATAAGCCAAATTTTATCATCTTCCTTTCAAATGCTTGATTCCCAAGCAACTTGATTTTATTTTAGTCCCTCATTATCTTGTTTCACACTTTTAGCACCCTTGTGCATCTTATTCCCTATTTTAATTATTAATTTTTTAATTTTTAATTTTTTGTTTTTTTTAAATAATGTTTACGTCGATTCAATGAGAAAAGTATTACAAAATACAAAATAGACACGAATAAATCAAAAATATATTTCTTTGAATTTGATTTTTCCAAAAGAACATCAACAAGATAAAAATAACTAAAAATTACAACAACAAAAAAGTATGTGAATGGTTTAAATGCATCGAAAACATGTTTTTTTTTTAATTTTCTCTTTGGATTTCTTAGAAAATATTTTGAAAAAAAAAAGTTTCAAAAATTAAGTTGTGACACCTTTAGACAAGTTGAAAGTGAAGGTCACTTGCGATATTCATCATATTATCTTTTATGACCAATCCTTTAGACCCATTTTTTCCCCGATTCGTGCCTTACTCGATGCTACATTTAACTCCTTTATTTTTCTTTGATGGGCCATAAGATCTTGACCAACCTTTGTCAGGGCTTTTAACAATCTAGACTGTTACAAAAACATCTTTTTAGGGATTTCATCAATAACACCCGAGTGATTTTAAGTTGGTTCTCAAGGTTTACATCTCTTTTCTAATGGTAATAAGGGTCTAGCTATTCTTTATAGCAACCTTCAAAGCCTGGTTCATCTCTTTCTGCATGGCCTCCTAGTGTTAAGTATTGTGAATCTACAGTTCTCCCACTTATGGACACCCATAAGAGAGAAAAAAAAGTTGAGGACCTATATGAAAAGAAGAAAATAAAAAGAAAATATAATGCAATGATTTACGTTAAAGGCCATTAGATCTATAATCCATATTTGATGGGATATATTGCCTCATATCGACTAATCAATGCCATTTGAGAATTAGAATAAACACTCAGGACCTTTAATTATAAGTATTTCCCTACACTATTAAAATATGAGTTTATTATACTTGAACACATTTTGTTGTACATTATACTTGTCTTTAAAAAAAGACATGGAAGATTGAGATATGGAACCTAATCTAACCTCCTTAAAGAGTGGCCCCTTTCTAATGGTAATAGAGCATGACTCTCGAAGATGAGAGATTGTAGGAAATGAGTGGTTGTGATTACCATAAAAAAAAATAGTTGTGGTGAACATGATGGAAGGGGGGAGGAGTAACCAAAGCCCTACTAGGTTCTTAACTATGAGAGTTGATGATGCAAATAGAGGTGGAAATAGAAGGAATGAATGACAAAGTACTACCACTAAGATCGTCAACCTTGTTCATCTTCTTTATATTATTAGCCATACTAGTAGTAACGCCTTTAAAATCCATGGTTTTAAATGAAAGGAGAGTATTAGTCAATGAAGGTATTTGGTTGATTCAAAGATTAATATTTTAATGGCTTACCTTCAAGGTGGACCAAGAAGAAGCACTTGTGTTAATTGAAGACTTAAAGAAGATTATTTCTTCTTATTTCCCTTTGACATATGTTCAAACAAATATGTTATGGTGAAACAACTCTTAAAAATGATAAATAGTTAGAGAAGCCTTACAAAAGTAACATTCATATGAGAGAAAAAAAAAAGCAGTCTATTAATAGTCGAACACTTTAACAAATTACATCTGTGAGTCAAATGGTTGATTTTATAACAATAAGTGCATAGAATAGTTAATCATAAGGATGTTTTTCACTCGAGGTAAGGTGGGCATGTTATTATATAGAAACACTAAAGTCCTTTAAGAGCTAGAGTATCTTTAAATATATTAAGGGTCAATAACAAGAACGTAGGTTATCTTATAAGACACGATCAACCACTTGGACCTTTATCCTTTTTTCTTGGTTATTCTTATTGGAGATAGCCCCCTTGAGGGATTATTCGGTCAAGATAAAAAGGTGTAGAAACATGAAATTTCTCTGGTGTGCTTGGATAACTAATTAGTTGGTAATAATTCTTGAATAACACTAAAAAGGGATTCTCCATTAACTATGTACATTATAAATTTATCAAAAACTTATATGATGTAGGTTATTGAGATGTAGTTTATTAGTGTAGAGGATGAAGTGGTTCCACACTCTCTATATAAACTCCAATAAAGGGCATGTATACCCATATCTGAATATATAAAGGTGGTATTTATCTCTTAACTCCCGTATAAGTCTTAATAGGTTAGGCATCATTCTTTTCTACTGACCTTTTAGAAATGTAGCCTTTTTTCAGCCATGTCTAACATTCCACTGACTTCATCTTTAAATTTTACTAAGGTATATGCTAACCGATTGGTTCTGAGATAGTTAAATTACTCCCTAGGTTCTACTCTTTATAGGGTCCTATAACACTAATTTCTTAAAAAAGATCAATCATTTCTCTAGACTACTCCTTGTTTAGGGAAGTCCTAGATTTAAAAGCTATTTTAGTTAGGTCTATAATTTTATAATTATAAAGTTTTGAAAAAAAATGATTAATCTTAATGGAACTCTTACAACTAAATTATGGACTAGAAGTGGTAAAGAAACACTAATGTACCCCTTAACTTGCTCACATATCTAAATTTATGTATAAAATATGAATAATATCTTTTGACACTACTAGAAAGCCCTATAATTAGCTTGTTGATAGATTTTTATGGTAGGTTATGACAGTTTCTCTAAAATAAAAAATAACCCAAAAAAGATACAAGTAAAAAAAGAAAGAATTATTGAAGATGAAGAAGACTACCAACCCTACACCTTATAAAGGCTACAATTCCCAACAATATCAACAAAGTCTGGTTGACCTAAAATCCACATCCAATAAGGTTCAGGCATGTTTGTGGTCAACAAAGTAACATGGTCAAACTAATGATGGATAATTAGAGTTCTTAAAAAAAAACATTTGTTATTCCTATACACACATATGCACCATCCTCTGGCCTTTCCTCATATGCCTAACAAAATATAAGCATTACTCTTAAGACAAACTGTCTTGATGACACTCTTGAGAAATGTAAATGACAAAATCTTTGATGAGACTATAAAGAGTATCGAGATAAATCATACGTATCTCCATATCAATATGTCACACCTAAAATGACAATAAGGCACATCCCTATTTAGATGAGATACATGAATGAGAGGTCTTTCTTTTTTTTAATGAAAAAGTTAGATAAAAAGGCTACTTTTTATCCTTCACCCAGCACAAAGATTCAGAAGGCCATTAATAGGCTTGTGATTTAAAGCTCCTTAGTGGGGCCTATAGTGCTCTTCTCACACATGTAGGTTTAAGATGATTGTAGGCCCATAACAGTGATGGGCTTGGTTGTATACCCCGGGTAAAAAATGGCTTAAAACATAGTTAACCAGTAATGGTCTCAAAAGTGGACCTTAAAGTGTACTCACCCCCAATACAAACTTAACTGTAGCACACCATCCTTGATCAAAACTAGTCAATTAACCATCAGCTAAGAGCAAAAAATATACATCATTAAATGCAATCATATTTCCCGCTCGAGCGTCGCATAATAAAAAAAACCCAAAAGTTAACATCAACAGTCCTCAATCTATAAATTTTAAAATGAGAATTAGCTTTTACAGTAGCCCATTGTTACTCTAGACTTTCATATCCTAAATAGTTCACAGTTATAGGTGACAAACATATTAACCACCTTATCCTTGCATGCAACACACTCATATGGGTTCAAGGCTATATAAACAATCTTAAACCTTAAAGTCAAGGACTTCATCTTTTTTTCTCAAAACCCAATGCTAAAATCCTTTTTCTTTTGCTAAGGCTTCTATCTCCTTTATCAAAAATGATTTAGGAATTAGAGAATCCTATACTACATTAGAAAGTTTGTTTTATAGGCTTCCTTTTTATTACAGTCCAACATACCATACTTTTCAATCCGTCTTAAAAAAGTTTACAATTTTGCAAAGGTTTAGCTAAACTCATCAAAAAGCATTTACATTACTTTAATTCTTAATTCATTTTTCAATCCGTCTTAAAAAAGTTTACAATTTTGCAAAGGTTTAGCTAAACTCATCAAAAAGCATTTACATTACTTTAATTCTTAATTCATAATTCACTTGTAAGTTGTTTCATTAAAATGTCTATTAAATTATTAACTTATATATATATATATA
>Ga0325404_1002443_pt1 | contig 19933 bp, 10 predicted proteins | sample PopdelMetagenome_18_FD_205664 | JGI IMG/M metagenome (GOLD analysis project Ga0325404, IMG submission 205664) | Populus deltoides microbial communities from Bellville, Georgia, United States - Xylem-Control-R1 | ecosystem: Host-associated > Plants > Phyllosphere > Stem > Wood/Secondary xylem... | reverse complement strand
TTTTTTTTTTTTCTTAAGCCCAAAGTTCCATTCAATCGTGACCTCTAAACCTAGCTAGCTTTGCATAGATCTTGCTTTTGACAATTCCTTGTGGGGAGCAATTTACCATTCGAAATATATAGAAACATAAAAGGTATATTATAAGCTTGATTTACTTTCATTTTCGTTGTAGCTCTGGGAAATCAATCCACCGGATTGTGTTTAGTTAGTATTTTAATAGGGTATGTAGAAAATATATAGACATGTTTAGTTAAAAAAAAAATAAAGATAAAAACATAAAATAAATATATTCTTATGATGGTTTTAATGTGAGTTTCTGTCAATTCTAAAAACCAGGAAATATTCCCTCAAAATAGTGAATCAGAAATTAAATGTAAATATCCAAGGTGATCTCACAATTTAAATACCTAGCTATTAAATTAAATATAAAGCTTGATTATTTTTTCCTTTTTATATATATATGCTAAAGGGTCTCTCGTGGAATTTTTTATAGTAATCTGCATTGGGAAGCAAGATCACTGATAGATTTGATTTGAAAAAGGGTTTGGTCACTTAGATTATCGGGTCAATTTATGAGTCATTAGTTAATTCAAGCCGATTATTTTTATTTAAAATGATTTTATTTTAATTTTTTAAAAAAAAATTTTAGAGTTAACTCGAAAGAAATTGAATAAGTTTGCTCAGGAATATCATGGATCAATTAACTTGATTATCAGTTGAACTTAAAACCTAGGCAAATTAAGTTTTAGATGAGAAGTGTTCTAAATCAACCAACTAATCAAGCTGAGTTTAACAACTCGCTATTAAACTACTTCTTTGAACAATATTTTGTGTTTTTTTCTTCTGTATTTTCGATCAAATTAACAAAATTGCTTGCGAAGATAAATGATTGGTGTAATTGATGCCATGGTCTGGAATATAAACCATTCACATGGGTTGCATGACACTGTATATAGTTCAAATTAATGGGACAGTTGCTGCATTAAGGCACTATAGCTAGTGAGATTATAAATTAATATGAGCATCATTTTTGAATCACAGATCGACTTGAATCACCTCTTCGACGGCTCATCATCATCAAATTAACCTATCAAGATATGGCGGGCGGGGTCTTCTTGCTAGCAAGGCATATAACCATGGCTCCAAGCTAGCAGAATTGATGGGATTATAAGCCTCTTAACTTGTTAATTTTGAGTTCTAGAGGGGGGGGGGGATTTAGCTAGGGTCCAATTTCTTTTCGAAGAACATTTCTTTTCATAATTCTTTTTGTGGTTCTCTCTCATTTGTCCTCTCCACTCTCTGACACACTGCTCTCTACATGGCGTAAACCCTTGATGCCTGATAGTGCAAGCAAAGCAAAGGAAGCACCCCCACCTTCTTCTTCTTCTTTTTTAATGCCCTTCACTAAAACACACTGTCTTCCTCTTTGTCAGTAAAAAAACTGCTTTTCTCTCTCTCCTCTCTCTTCTTTTTGGCCCTCAACACCTCTATAAGCTCCTTGTTTAGTGCTTGCTTCCCCAGCAAAACCCACCTCCTCTCAAACTCTCTCCCATCTCTCTTCTCTCTTCTCCTTCACCACCCATTTGTTACACTCTTTTTTCTCTTCAAATCCTCCCCCTCTTAGCCAAAACCTTCTTGTTTTCTCTTACAACCATTGCCGAAAGTGTTTAAGCTCGGTGTCATCAAATTAGACGAGTTCATTGTTGATGGTATATATCTTGTCTTCCTATTCTTTATGCCACTTCTTTCTTTCTTTCTATCCATTTCTAGAGCTAGGTTCCCAACTAGCTAGCTCCCATGCTCCATCGTTTTCTTACTTGTATTTTATATATATAGGGTCTAGTGTTTGAGGGTTGACCCCCCCCCGATCTCTCTGACTCTCTTTCAAGAAATGGAAATGTCTGGAGAGACAAAGTGGTTCTTTTGATCATACATATTGGTATTGACAGCTCCTGAGTCTACACCGCTACTGAATCTCCTGCTTCTTTCCTTTTCTTCTAAGTTGACCGTTGAAGTAAGAATTAAGATGGGTGTTCATGAAGGTCTAGGTAGTTGCTGAAACGTTTTTTGCTTTAATTGAGTTTTTTTTATCAAAAGATTGACCACCCTTGTCTGTCTTCATCATACAGCAAACTCTCTTTCTTTCTGCTACTCGATCACCTTAAGCTAGCAAAGTCCAAAGCTCCTGTGATTCCTAAGATTAGGTCTTTTGTTTTTGCTTTTGTCTCCTTTTAGTTTTCGAGGGTGTAGAAGAGTTTCTAAGATCGATAAATATGGTGTCAAGTGTTCAAAGCTAGGTTCTATAGTCTCCAAGTGTGTTGTGTTGCTTCAAGAAAAGTAGACAATTTCCATTATTAAAAAGGAAAAGGCCTGGGATTTTAACAAAACAGCCCACTTTTTTAATTCTAATCATTAAGCCTCTTAATTGTGCTTCCTGTCTGATTCTTTCTCTTTTGGTCTCCAAACAAACAAACAAGAAACAAGTAAAATATTTGTCCAAAAAGTGGAGAGGAAGGAAATGGAACTTTCAAGTCATGAGGCGGGGATCCCCATCCCACTGAACAGTACATTTGGGGGGGCTCATGGGCATGGGCATGGCCACTTGATCCATCATGATCATCCTGCAGTGCCCCACAACCACAACAATATCATCTCTTCCACAGCACCACAAATCCCCAGCTCCAACAATGGCACTTCCATAACAACAGCAAGTATAGACGACAATCATGTGCCTTACAAGAAAATGGTTAGGTACAGGGAGTGCCTCAAGAACCATGCAGCTTCCATGGGAGGGAATGCCACTGATGGGTGTGGTGAGTTCATGCCCAGTGGTGAAGAGGGTAGCATAGAAGCTCTCACTTGCTCAGCCTGCAATTGTCACAGAAACTTCCACAGGAAAGAAATTGAAGGTGAACACACCTCATGTACCGGAGATCATTGCTACCATAACAGCCCACATTTCAACAGGCTTGGAAGGAAAGTTATTTTAGGTCACCACAAGAGCATTCTAGCCCCTGAGGCTTTAGGCTACCCTACAGCTACTGGTACTCTTATACCCTCAAGAGCATCAGCACCCCACCACCAGATGATAATGTCCTACAACATGGGGTCTCTTCCTTCAGAATCCGATGAGCAGGAAGATGGAGGTGGGGTACTGATGGCCAGGCCTGCACAGCTGATGAAGAAAAGGTTTAGGACAAAGTTCTCACAGGAACAAAAGGAGAAAATGCTCGACTTTGCAGAGAAAGTTGGGTGGAAGCTACAAAAGCAAGAAGAAACAGTAGTGCAGCAGTTCTGCCAGGAGATTGGTGTCAAGAGAAGAGTGCTCAAGGTTTGGATGCACAACAACAAGCACAGTCTTGCTAAAAAGAACCCTTCCACCACCACAACCACTTCAAACAGTTGAGAAGATTAATTAACCCAGCACATTATCATCTCTCTATCTCTCTCTTAAGTAGCCAGATTTGGTTTAACCCTACTTGTCAGTGAAAAGTAATTACTCTACTACTACTTTTTTACACTATCTTTTTTCCCTTTTTTTTTTTTTCTTTTTTTCTTTCGGACCTGTTTTAGTATTTAGGAAAATTGGGGTTTAATTAATCATTGGAGATTTCAGTCTTCGGGTGGTGTTTTTGTCCATCAATCCATTTTTAGTACATAGAAGTGGATTGATTATGCAATGCTTGAGTTTAAATAATTAGTACTCATCATCTAATTAATGATATATATTCATCATAATTAATTAATCCATTATATACTCCATAATTTAATTACGGTACTATTATAATACAACCATAACATATATAATTATGCATCAATTAATTCGCATCCATATTTTATAATATATCGTACGTGCATATTCCAATTAATTACATAGCATGTTGAGCATATCATCCATATATATTGCACATAATTAATCTGGTGTTAAGATTGATTCAAGATTTTTGTAACTATATAGTTGTTAACTTAAGATTGGTTAAATTAACGGGTATCTGATCAGCTGGTATACAGGTTATAATATATAGTTTCTCATTTAATTTAATATAACCCTAAATGAGAGTAAATTAATGTCCATTTTCAATCTCAAATAGCAATAGCAACACCAGTAAGAGAATGAAGATCTAGAGGGAGCAAATTCAGGGTTGGATTAATTGGTGATTTTTTTATATAATTATTAGTCTCGGGCTAATTTAATAGATTGACGTTAAAAATCTAAATAAATTTTTAATTAAATAGTATAATAAAATCTAATGATCCTTTTGAATGATTTAAGGAATCCAGATCTCTTTCGTAATCGAGGGCATGAAATTAAACTATAATCCTAAATCAATTCATGTAATTGGAGGAGGACTTTGGGTGGCATGGTTTCAATAAGTAGGTATTGATGGTTAAAAGAGCAGCTGCCCACTCCATCAACATTAATTTCTGCATGCTTTCACATGCATCACTTTGTGTCATTAATTCTGTTTTGTTTTTCCTACTTGACTTGTGTCCTTAATTGAAACACATAAATCAAACCAAAGCCATCCACAGCATATATTACGCGCGGTGGTGTAGTTTAGTAACAGCTATTTTTTAAAATATTTTTTATTTTAAAATATATAAAAATAATATTTTTTTTATTTTTAAAATAGATATATCGAAACGATATAAAAGCACAAATAAAAAATTCAAATAAAAAAAATTCAAAAAATCATAAAATATAGTTTCAACTGTAAAAACAAATAACCCCTTAATAACAAATAAATTTCAGAAAAAGTCTGTATGTGGTGATCTTTTAGAATAGAAGTGATGATCTTTTGTTAATTTTTCGATACTAATCCACCTTTAAACATTAATGTAATTGTGAAAATTTTGTCCTCTAGGAGACATCTTGGTGGTTAAATCTTGAGATTTTTCATTTGAAGTTTGAGGTCAAGCAACCCAACCCAGGATTGTTCTGACACAAGGCTAGGTTATAAATCAAACAAGTTAATCTAATTCTTTTTAAAAAAAAAAATTAAAGACCATCATTTTAAAATTTTTTAAAAAAAAGTCAATTGAATTTGACCAATTGATCAAGTCCCATATTGACTAACCAAGTCAAGTGAATCAGCTCCAAGTTGCTTTTTTAAGACTTAGCCTGGGCAAAGGAAAAGGTTAACTATATTTCAGGTTAACCCGCTAGGCCTAACCAAGTTTAATATTAGTGGTTCAAATGCATCTCTCTCAGTTTTCTACAAAAATAATAAAATTCTACAACATTAGTGTAGGAATATAAAATAAAAAAGCAAGCAACTTTACATTCTTCTCAATTGGCATCCCAAGATGCAGATTAATTATGCAGTGCGTGGAAATAACAACATAGATTCACCTATATATATTTCTGTCTCTTCTGAAATGATATTGTGCATAAATGATAGTGTGTGTGTGTGTATGGTATTGTAAATAGTTAAGGAAGTGTTTGGTTACTATTTAAAAACAAAAAATAAAGACAATAAAAATAATATATATTATTACCAAACATAATTTCATCTTCATTTCTAGCTTGTTCTATTTTATTTTTCTTATCTTTATTTTTTTCTGATTCAACTTAAAAAATAAACCTTGAGGATAATGAGAGTGAAACCAATAAAAACGAAGTCAACCTCGATACAGAGTCCGCAAAGCATGATCTTCTGGACCAGTATTTAATATTATTGAGGAAATATTTTATGAGATGACATCCCCGTTGACCTATTCTAATAAAAACTTGTGTGAAACTCCGGTGAAAAGTGCTGGGACGTATGGCCAATCTACCACCCATACATACATTGCTAGCTGTTTGAATGGATTATGTTCACAAGAATTGGGCCCACAAATCAAGATTCCTGCAAGAGATATATAAAAATAACGGCAACTTCTTGAAGAATAGTATATAAATTTTTAAAACAACATGGCTTTTGTTTGCCACTGAGATGTATTTTCCTCGACAATCCAACCAATCAGGAAAGCATACTTCATTTCATGTATGTGAGAATATTTGCGTGCGTTTGTGTATACCGTAAATGCATAAGCATGGCAGTTTTCACTTTACACTTGGTTAAAATTAAAACGACAGCGAAAACAAAATAAATCTGCTATCCAAGTACCAAAAAAAACAATGTCTCGTCACTTCTATCCCCAGAAAAAGCAAAAGCTAACCAGTCATACACAGGTTGCCAAGAGATACATGCAGCAGACAGGTAGCAGATGTGATTGAAGTTGAATATGCTGCTGAAAAGCAGTTCTATTATGACCTGCACTGTTAAAAATAATGGTGCTCGTGACTTGGAAGTTACTGTGTACAGAGAATGGTCGCAGAAAAGAAAATAGCACATCATTCTTTAATCTCTTATAACATTTGAGCAAACGTGAAAAGCTTTGATCTTAAAATGCATTTCAATGGGTTCTTACAGAACATTGAGGCAATGCAGACTGTCTACAAGAAGAAAAAAGGCAAACAACAAAGAAAGAACCTAAATAAATAAAAAGCAAAAATATACAAAACGAAAACCCAAAACTTTTCTCGTATATGTAATTACCATACAGCTTCATTCTATAACATGCAATGACTTGAATATACAACTCAAAGCCACGCCTTGGCATATCCAACTTTATCTCTAAGCAGCACTGTAAACTGCATTGAGGGTGCTTAATGGAAAAAACTGACCAGCTTGATGTGCCCATGTTCACCATGGCCCTGCCATCTATTGTCAGCTCTTGGTTAGGTGCATGTTTTCCATGATTTAGCGGTTGACCTGTCCGCAGTATCGAATGTTGTCTGAGCACCTGACTTTACAAAAATGGAAGTTTTGAGGGTAAATTGTCCCGTTTAGCTATTTAACACGAGCCTAGCTCTGCCGGGATTAAGATGCGATTCTGACATTCTCCAACCCTAAGAGAGAAAAGAAAAAAGAAAGCATGCATGTCAACATGAGTATCATAACCATATCAGACATCAAGCATCAATGTCCAGAACACCCAATCACATTGTGGAATTTGATTTCATTCGGGTTCATTTGCAACAGAGTGGAGATGTTCAAAGATGGTGCTAGCTCGGGTTAAAAACCGAAATGCTTTCCAATAGCAACCCCTGGGCAACGTTGCAACAAAAGGCACTTTTGGGTGTTTTCAAACACCAAGTTTAAGGTAGTTGATATTATAATTTCTAGAAGCCTGATGTTGGGCACTTGAACCACAGATTGTACATCAATTTAAAAGGGGATGTCAATCGATCTCATCGCTTCTACTTCTTAAAAGAACTGCAATTGTAAATGTGATCTAGCTGCCAAACATTCTACTGTATACAAGTACATGTCTAGTCTTCCTATTTGTTGGCACTTAAAATATTTCTCAAGAAAGGAAATCATCACAAAAGCCAACAATCTGGAAAGCAAGCAAGTGCAGTGCACGGCACATCTAAGATCTTTCCCTTTCTACAGTGAACAGTTGTTTGCTAGCAGATATAATGGTCATAAACAAGATCAATCGACTTCTACTTACTTGTTCTGCAGCTTTACTTTTGAAAGGAGCATACAAGGTTGAGACCATCTTGCACGACTCAGCAATATGAGACTCAAGATCAGCAGCTGAGAGGATAAAGTTTGAATGACCATATTCCAGCTGCTTGCTGGGTGAAGAGCAATTGTTGTTTGATGAATGTATGAAATGCATAAGCACATGGGCCTGTAGTACAAATAATGTGTATAACAAATTCTTTCTTCCTAATGTAACAAGTAGAGAATTCAAAGCAGTCAAATATCTCTCACGTGGAATGCTGCTTTTACTATGTCATCCGGCTTTGCTTGATCCTTGAGCAATGCATACACTTTATCCTTTGATGGATTATAAGTCACTATATATCTCTCTCTCTGTCATCGTTCAGTGACACACATTCAACAGATGTGAGAAATATAAATGGGCAATCGATGCAAAAGAAGTACTTGATCCATAGTGGTAAAGATAGATTAACCACACTCAAATATGCTTCCTATCAGATAGGGGCATTACCTCGAAGAGAGGCTCGATGGCAAGATATGCTCTTGGATCTTGAAACGCATCTTTAAACCTTGGTCCTGCCAAGCAGTGGGAACAAATCTCATATAAAATCAGGGACAGATGATTCATGTATGTGTGATTGTATGCTTGCAAGAGAAACAATCCTAATTTTATAAGCATACCTAGAGAGATAGACCTATCTTTCAACCACGGAAAATTGAATATATTTTCCTTAACATTCCCCTCGTGCAATGAGGGAACTTGCCCTGCAGATGAATATAAAACACAATGCGCGTGAGAAAAAACAAAATCCTGCTTAACCAAGGAACTCAACTTAATTTAGTAATATCATGCAGCCACCAGATTGAAGAAATAAATATAATAATCTTGTTTCATGCAGAGCACATATAACCTGTCTTAAGAAAAGACTCCACAGCCACACTGAATCTGGCCCCGTTCAAGGTGTGCAAAACTACAGATTTAACCTATAAAAAAGCAAATGCTGGCAGTCATGACAATTAACTCAACTTCCATTATCACATAAAAAGAAAATTAGAAGTGTGCCAATATAACACCAATGCTCTCTCTTCATAATCATACCTCTTGGTAAGAGCTGAGGACGTACCCACATGAAAGTAATGCAAATGTGGTAACCAGGGATGGATTTCTTTTTGAGATCATTATGCTCAGCCCAGTTCCCAGCTTCAAAAGGCACAAGTTCCCATAAATTAACATCCAAGCGAGACAGATACTTGCATGGTTCATTTGTTATACAAAGAAGATATTCTATATGAACTTCAAAGCATCCAAATTGCAATACCTATTCAATACTTTTTAAGTAATTGCATTAAAGCAGTTGATAAAAACAATGCAATGCCGTCATACAAAAATCAATTTACAAATACTGTTTTGGCAATCTTTTTTATGTTAATAAAACTGATCCAATATTGTGGCCTTTTTTTTCAGAGATTCGCAATTGGTTAAAAATTGATTTATAAATCAGAGTCTCTGCACTTCATAAATTTGAGTAGGATTTGAATACCATACCAAATCAGCCACGTTGCCAACACATTCTCCCTTGGCAGTGACATCCCCTATGTTTTCTCCTTTGGCAAAGGCTTTGTAAATTGGTGTACGAGTGGATGTTGATGTTACAGCAGCAACATTCTATAAGAAGTAATGAAGAATATGAAACTGTAGAACCAATTCAAACATGTATACATTTTGCAAACAAGTGACTATCAAACCTTTGCCACATTAGCAGCACAAGCCAAAGGAAGAAAAAGGTGTGGGACTGCTGCAGTTGCCAACTCCACCGCAGCACCCAATTCCATGAGAAGGTCCCCCGCAAATCGCAACTATAATGCATTGTTAAGTCAGCTACCACCCTGTAAGAACTGCCTGTGCAATTAACTGAAAATTGAGCAACTGTACCTGTTTTAGATCATAATCAAATTTCTTTCCTTGTCGTGCATAAAGCATTTTTCCAACACGACCGGCACCATCCTGCAAATATTAGATAACATGATGAATTTACACCCACAATTTATATGCTACCTTGGTATAAAGGCTTGTTTGGTTTATGATCGCACGGATAGTGCAAAAATCCATAAAGCGGAAACCCAACTGATTTGTGTATTAAGGCTTTTTTGTGACACAGACACACAAACACAACATGTTTGTATATTTTTGTAAATGGGTGGATGGATGCATGCTTGCATGTGGGATTCGAGACTCAAGAACAATGTGAGCACTTAAGACATTTTCTTTTGCAATTGCTTCTGGATGCAAGAGAAAATCTTTTAGATGGTAGCAGCATGAAACTCTAGAAAGTAATTGAATCAGAAGCATAACTATTTATGCAGATGTGGGGCTTGATACACACCCCATCCTTGTACTTGATCAATTTGATTAGTTGAGTTCCTCGAATAAAAATTTTGTGCATAAGTCACACTATGTTTTATTCCTTTTACAATCAGGACATTCCATTTAAGACATCGAGTAGGTGATGAATGACACGGTAAATGTGTGAAATCTGCCATTGTTACCAAGTTTGACCTGATATAGTCCCTCACAAAAAACAATTACATGAGAAAACTAAACAAATCAATTTTTTTTAACTTGATCACAAATAAAAACATGATTTAATTAAAAAATAAAACCTAAATCTAATTAGAATGTAAAAAACAAAAAAAAAACCTGCTTTTTTTTCTACAACTGGATTCTCTCTCTCTGCAATATCTACAATAACCTCAAATCACTGATCTTTCTCTTTGTGTCTCTCCTTAATCCATAGATTACCCTATCCCTTCCATGAAAAAAACAAAGAATCCCTAAATCTTTACGAACACCTAATCAATCCAAGAAACACCACGTCCTTTCTTTAACTCCCCACCATCCCCTCTGCCGCTGCCGACTTGGCACTCCCAATGTTGGCACCCTATACATGATCTCTCTCTTGCCTCACCAAGTTCTCTAATCCTTCTCTAATCTCATCTGGTGTTGATGTTGATGTTGAGATTTAGCTTCTGGTTTCAGTGATTCTTTCAGTTTTTTTATTGTCTCTGAATTTTGTTGTTTGATCATTGTTGTTTGATCAGGTGGGACCTATTTTAGCTTTATTTGGAAAATCAATCACATGGGCTTATAGTGATAGTATCAGCTGTGTAGATTTCGATGCAGGAAAGGGGACTTTAATCTTGTAGTTTCTAAATTCAATTTGAAGATGACTTCTACACTTTGACAGCTTGCTTAGGTTTTAATCTTATGGTGATAAGATTAGTAACATGAGCTTATAGTGATAATATTAGTTGTAACTTCTCATCCTTAATTTGTTTTTCTTTAATCCCATGCCCTATCAAGCACTATTACAATTACTACATCTTTGATGAATGTTGTAGTGGATAGCCACTTTCTACCACTCATTTATAATTCCCGTGGATGAAGCAATTCTACAAGGTAAATCTAGGCTTGGCATGCATTGTCGGCCATTCATGCACCTTAGAAATTGCTGCTTGGCAAGATAATTGAGCATTTTTAAATTGTTTTGAAAATCATGAGTCTGTGCATAGGCCCCATCGAACATCAAAATTCAAAAAGACATCTTTATGAATAAGTCCATTTTATTAAGAAACAATAAGGCGCAATTGGCAATCCCTGTTACTATTAAGGCATACAACCAGTTAGACTGCCACAACAAATCTCTAATTGCAACTAAAAGCAAGATTCAAAATTATAAATTTAGTGTGTGAAACCTTGTCATACATAACTAATAAATGACAAACAAAAAAACAAAAGCAAAATGACATAAAAAATACTTGCTTTTTGCGAAATGTATAACTATAACCCTTACCTTGAGAATCCAATTGATAGCGACAGCCCCAGGAATAGCTTGGCTCTTAGAGACTCCAACTGAATTCAAAAGGGTTTTCGTTGTGAAAACTCCCATCGCTCCGCCAAAGAAATGCTGCAATAAAAGCAGAGCAAAAAAGTAGTTAAGTATATTGCCCCTCCCCCTAAAACCAAGCCAGCCCTAACCCCAGCCTCGAAACAAACGCACGCATACCTTCAAAGCTCTCCAAGTCATGTATGGCACATAGGATGGAATAACACTATCAGGAAAACCTTCAGGGACTACATAGGATCTAATGAATCCCATCAATTCCTGCACCATTAAATCACTTCATGATAAAAATCCACAATTTCTTTAACAATAATAAATAATTCATCAAATAAAATCCAGAAACCTCAACGGGAGCTTGCGGAGTCTGCAATCCAACGGCGCGAATAGAATTCTTCTTGAACCGTCCAGAGGCGTCTCTCTCAGCGACATACTTCCATCTCCGGCCATCAATTTCCTCACAACAAATCAATCTCAAGGTGGAACCGAGAAATTCGTCTTCTAGAAGAGCCGATTGAGAGAGTGTGGGTGGATTGGCAGGAGGAGAGGGAGAGGGAGAAGAAGCCAAGTTAGCGCTTATACGCAGCGTTTCACGGACAAGACGACGCGCTTCTTGTGAGGAAGTGGTAGACGTGGTTAGGCTTTGCGCCGTGTGATTCGGCGATTGCTTCATTTTGATCGGAGGCATTGAAGATATGGTGTCGTTTTGTGTTGTGGGGGCGTGAAGATGGTAAGGGGGTGGGATTTATTGAGAGGAGAGGGCTTTGGAATTAACGGGAAAAGGAGAGAGGAAACGGGTGCCATTTAACATAGGCAGGTGGCCTGTCCCTACACGGAAGAAGATTACAATTGGCAACCACCAAGGGGAAAACTGAAGTGCGTGTTCGGGATTGTCGTGACTCGTGAAGTTACTGTTAGAAAATGTCGGTTATTTCTTAAAATATTTTTTTGTTTTAAAAATAATTAAAAATAATATTTTATTATTTTTAAAAAATTGTTTTTAATATTAACCTATTAAAACAATTGAAAAACACACAAGTAAAAAAACCTTCAAGTAAAAAAATCAGGAGACATAGTTTTAACTACAAAAACAAATACCATCAAAATTTATTGCTTTTCAAAATTAAGATAGCTATAAAGTATTGAATTGATATTTTTATGATTTTGATATGTTAATATTAAAAATTAAAAAAAATATTTTAATATATATTTAAATAAAAAATATTTTTAAAAATAAGATTTATTAAACTTTAGTGGTGTAGGGCAACCGCATTTTGATTTAATTATATGTTTGACAGTATTTAGTTAATTAATAATTATTTATATATATCCAACTAAAAACTCTTTTTAAACTTTTAATTAAGAAAATACTATAATTTATAATATTTTAAAAACTTAAGAACTACCATAATACAATCACAAACTAAATAAAATAAAGTTTTTCAACCAAAACGAAGAAGAATAGCTTAAACAGATGGGCTCTACGAAGGATGCCACTAGCCTTAGAAATTAACTAGTTAGATGATTGTGCGATGTCGCGGGTTAAATTTTTTTACATAGAAAATATTAAAAAAAATTAAGATTTAAAAGTGTTAGGTTTTTTTGCAAAACTATACCCAAAAGTCTTGGGTTTAGCTGCAACGTCTGACTCAAGAGTAATATTTATAATATTAATAATAGCATTAAACTTGCATGATCCAAGTTTAAGTGGATTTGGCTGCAATACCGGACCCAATAATCTTGGATGTAGGTCTGGCTGTAAGGTCGTATCATAAAAGTATGATAATTAAATAGATTAAGTAAAAAGAAAAAAACATAGAAAAAAAACCAACATGAAGAAAATGACTAATGAAGAAAAAGAAAAAAAAATCCGAATTAACTGGGTTAACTCTTCAAATCAAGTAAACTCGTCAAACATTGGATCTGTGTCGTGAAAGTTTGATAACTAAATAGAAGAAAAAAATTGACGAGTTACCCCAAAATTAACTGGACTAACCCGTGAAACCTGGGATCCGTGTCATAAAAGTCCGATAATTAAATAGAAAAAATTTAATATTAAGAAAGTAAATTAAAAAAAAGTAATTAAAAAAGAAAAAAGCCATAAAAAAATTAAAGGCATCAGCTTTTTCATTGTGGACTGCATTGTGCAGTCCACAATAAAATGCTTAAAAAGGAAAAGAAATGGGAAAGGCTGAGTAGTTTTAGTATATTTCTAATCTTTAACAACGAGAAATGGTCACGAGCCGGGTAAAAAAAATTTATAGTGTCAAGGTGGTTCAGTATTTTTAAAGAATCAAGAAAATATAAAATCTAGATTGTTAACTTAACATGGTTAAACAAGCAAAGATAATTTAATAATACAATTTAAAAAATACATCATAAACAACACGAACAACAACAAAACAATAATTAACTATAAAAAAATAATTTGTCAATATCATACTCGAGATGAAAAGAAAAAAAAATGTTAGAGAATTACTATTGCTTTTCCGTAAACACCGCTCAATCATTAGAAAGAACTTTTTTAAGACGGTTCAAGCTTCATTACAAAAGGCTCCATCACGACATCAAAGCAATAATCTAAAAAGCAAACTAAATAAAATAACATGATAAGAACATCTCATGTTTATATTCAATCAATTAATTTAATATAATTGAAAAGCAATATTTTTTTTAAAGGTAAATTTAACAGGGACATAATAAAAAAAAAAGACTCAAGATAACTAAGGTCATCATCAAAATTAGTGGAAAATCCTATAGAAAACAAAAAAAAATAAAGGAGTTCAATCATCGATTAAAAAAATATTAAGGGATAAAAATAGAAAAAAAAACTTAAAAACATGGAAAAAATGAGCAAACCTGGGTGAATTTCCTAGAACTCAATTAATTTCCCAGAAACACAACCTATAAAATTCTAGACTTGGGTTCAATCAAGAAGTTCAATTTCTAAATCAAATTGATAAAAACAAATATAAATTAATATAATGGAGACCAAATCTAAAAAATGAAAAAAATTAAAGGGGGTGAAATTGAAAAAAAAATCAAATTTCATAAATAATCTCAAATAAAATAAATAGTAATCAAAAGAACATGGATCAAATGTGAAGAAATATCAAATTAAATGGTTACTTTTAAACCTTGCAGGGTCAATAAAAAATCAAGAAGAAGAGAAAAAAAAATGAAAAAAGGGTCGCATGTGCCAAAACAGAAGTCCGTCTAGAACACATGCCGCACCATGATAAAAATGAAGTTAAGACGAATCGAACGTTGCATTAGAAGCCACCGTATGACCATCACATGACATCTCACACGTCGCCTAAAAGGTATAGAGAAAATTCACATGCTAGCGCGTGCAACACACTTACCAGCCATGTGTTTTTTAACAATATTTATATTAAATCAATCACCGAAGCCTTCAGTCAACATGATTATTACATTAAAAAGAAATAATATAAAAGGACACAAAAACCATGTGAAATTAAGCTTTTAAAAAATTGCTTTAAGGTCAAATGAGTTATTTCACTGTTTAAAATATGATAAAGCCCCTTTTAAAATGATTAAGTAATTTTATTATACTAAAAAACTGTATAGAGACCTTTTTAAAATGATTAAGTAATTTTATTATACTAAAAAACTGTATAGAGACCTTTTTGCCCCTGTTTAATTTGTAAATAATTTTTTTTATAATTAAAGAAAAACATCTTTAAGATTTTGGAGTGAATAACAAAATTAACACTTCACTATTTTTATCTACAGTACGGTACATGACCTCGTAGGTCACGGTGCACACACTACGCACTTATAGTTTTTTTTCTTTTTAATTTGATTCAATTGTATCTAATTTATCTTTAAATATATTATAATTTATTTTTTGTTAAAAAACATTTTTATTCAAATTTATTTTTTCAATATCATGACAGATTTGAGTTACTCGTTTGATGATATTTTCATGAATTTGTATAGGAATGTCTAAAAAGAGATAGCTTGGAAAATAATCTAAAATACAGAAACAGATTAGAAGCAATTCCATTTGACGGTGTATATTAGAAATTAGAAAGAGCATACCAAGCTAATTCGGTGTGATATTGGTTACATGATAATTAATAAGGGTAAAATTGTAAATTCCAACAACTAGATTCTTCTCTAGAGGTGAAATTATGTACTAATATTTTCTTATTTGATATTAAAAATATTTTTATACCAATTTAAATTTTAATCAAAACTAAATTCCTTCTTTGCAAATCTTTTATATTATCTTTTGCAAATCTTTTATATTATCTTCCTATATTAAAAAAATATTTTTTTTTGTATATTGTTTTTCATCGAAGTAAAAAAAAAATATCAATAAAATTAGTTGCTGGCTGTTTAAATTTTAACAGGATTACTTGGTAGGCTAGCTGTAATCAATTTAAATATTATTCTTTAACTTAATAAATTAATTAATAATTAACTTAGTAAACAAAATTAAATTAACAATATAACTAACTCCTTGGTTATATTTTTTTAATTTTAATTTTTTCTCCAATTCTACCATTTAAAAAAAATTAAATACAAAAAAATATGGTTGAAAATTGAAAGCAAAAGGATTCTTTTATTATTTTTAGATGAATACCAAACTAATTTTTTATTTGTTTCTCTTAAAAATAGTGTTTGAAAGTATGGTAATAATTACTTTTTAAAATATTTTTTACTTAAAAATACATGAAAATAATATATATATATATATATTATTATTATTTTAATATTAGTATATAAAAAAATACAATTTCAAATAAAAAAATAATGAATTCTATCACAAAAATATACAGCAAAAACAAACGGTCCCCGGTAAACAAGAGAGCCACACAGCTGTAAAGCAAAGAGCATCTTGCTCCTGCTGACGTGGGAACGGCTGGGGTTACAGGGACTGGATACAGTCGACACGTGGGACACTGCATCTAACGTCTCTCTGATTCAAGATCAGTCCACGTGTTAAAGGCAACTTGGATTCACAAAAACCTGTCCTGTCTGTGGTGTCCGAGCTTCCTTCCATCTTGCGCACGTGGACGCGCAACGCGACAAATTAATCCACTTTTTCGATGAAATCAAAGCAAGAGATGCGAGACACTGAACCTGTCGGAGGAAGTTAAGTACGATCAATCATTTATTTTTAATTGAAAAAAATAGGTTAATCTTGTCCTTGTCATATCAAATTAGTTATTGGAAAGTGTTTTTACAGAAAACAAAAATTCAATTTATTTTTATTTTTATATTATTTTAATGTGTTTAAATAAAAAAATAAAAAAAATATTATTTCAATCTATTTTAAAAAAATACATTTTAAAAAATAATTATTATTACACTACCAAACAAATAAAAATTATTAATACAGAAATCTAGAAATTTGTTTGATGAAAAAGAAAATATAAAATAAATTTATTTAGATAATCTACGTTAATCACCGTTGTTTTATTTATTCACAGTAATGATGATAAGTTGATAACACTTTTGCCTAATGCTGGCTAGGAAAATTTACTCTTGTTTTTTTTTTTTTTTTTTTCTAGTTGCGTGGATGAAAAATTATTTTATTTTTTCATTCATATAAAAATAAGATTCGCTATAATAGCTAGAGTTTCATTTTTATGCAAGTGAAAAGTAGCAAATAAATATCTATCTAATAACCTCTGCATATATAATCCAATTCATGAATTAAAAAAAAATAAAAATTTAAAATGCATGAAAATTCATTGTTCAAGTAGACGTAATTCACCACAATAATATAGTTACCGTTTTGCTTTCTCAATAAAAAATCAATGGTATTAATGCTAGGGTATAATGATATTTTTCAAATATTCATAAATTATTATTAGATAAATTGGGGATAATAAGTTTTTTTATCTTTCAAATATACAGTATAATAATTATATTATTCTAAAAAATAAAATATTTAAAAATATTGCACGAGAACAATTCAATTTTTTCACATTTTAAATGCACAATATAAAGACAAAAAACAAGCGAAAATAATAAACTTGCATCCATGAGCTTATTCATCTTTTTTTTTCCCTTTTGTAATAAGCAAGTTGAGAGGGAGGTGATTTAGTCTTTTGAATAATGTAAATATTATTAAAAAATTATCGGTGTCTGTGAGGCACGTGCTAGCAAGCGAGCCACACTCATGCTTTTCGAGCGGCGTGTGTAGTGTCACGCTACCTCCAAACTCTGCATTCTAGGGAGACATTGTAGACGCCTTGACGTCCTCTTTCCAATGGTGCTATGTGTGTGCATGGCATAGCCATGGTTCGGCTCGAATGAATTTATTTTCTTCTCCGTCCTCTTTTCTCTCGCCAAAATATTAAGGTGTCATCTAATTTGTTTTTAGTTTTCAATTTGTCCTCATTTTTTTGATTTTTATCTATTTTTATTGATTTTTTTTTAATTTTGCCCCTCATTATTTATTTTCGTTTAAATTTTATATCAAATTTGGTTCTCATTGTTTTGATTGTTATTTTTTTTTATCTTTAATCATTTTCCTAATTGAATTTTATTTTCAATTTTATTCCTCAATATTTGATTTCAAATTAATTTTTATTTGAAACTTAGTTTTCATTCTTTTAATTATTATTTTTTTTGTTTTGGATCATTTTTTATTGTATTTTTTCCTCAACTTCATCCCTTAATATTTTGATTATTTGGAATTTTGCCCTGTTATTTTTAGAGTTTATTTTCTATAGGATTAGTCTCATATTCATGATTAGGCTCGCAAACTTTGAAGATTAACACGGGTTGATTTTGGTCTTTTTTTCAGGTAATTTTTTAAATTGTATTTTTTTAATTTCATCATTTAACATTGATTTATTGAGAATTGGTTTTTATATTTTTTTTCTCGATCTCTTTTCAATAGGGTTACCTCAATCTTATATCCATGGTCATAGAGTTAACGGGTTGACTTAAATATTTTTTTTCATTTTTTTAATTACTTTTTTAGTTCTGCCCTTTAACATTGTTTGATAATTGAGCTTCATAGTTTTATTTAGTTTGTGTTTAATAGGGTTACTCTGGTGTCACAAGTAGGTCGCATATTTGGCATGCTGACCCGAATGGGCTCAAGTTAAGTTTTATGGCCTTTTTTACGTTGTCATTTTTTTTGTAAGTTCATTTATTATTTTGACTTTTTTTGTTCATATTATCTAAATTAGTTGAGCTTATTAAACGCAACCAAGTCAACGACCTTCTTTTCTATGAATGCTTGCATCGCCTTAACATTGTTTTTTATATTGAAAAATTTTTAGGTCGGTTTGTGACGTGATGTAGATCTTATTTTCTGGTATAACTAAACGAGGAAGGTGAAAATTATGATTAAAAGTTATGATATTAACTAAAATGAAATAGAAATTGATGATATTGACTTGAATAGTGAAGAAGATTGCTTAATTGATTGGGATCGAAAAATTTAAAAAATTATATCGAAGTATGAAGCTTACAACCGTAAAACGAACCTAAAACCCTACTATTTTGGATCAGAGGGTCAAGCATTGATCAACCATGATCAAACCTTGATCAAAATTCTAGTTTGAAATCCTATAAATACTCTATGAAAAATCAAGACAGGGAGAGGAGAAGTGTAAACCCCAAGAATAAACTTTTACAAAAAAAAAAAACTTAATGGGGTGATTAGGTAATTATGGACCGACTAATAAAGTCGGGTTTATTCCTACTTATAAAAATGACGGATTTGGTGGACAGGTTGGCCAAGATACATGTGAATGAGGTGATTAGACTTCATAGTTCATAGGGTGCCAATATCAATCATTTTAGATTGGAATCCAAGGTTCACATCAAGGTTATGACAAAGCTTACAACGTAAACCTAAGTATAACATTCTAATCTCAGGCGGATGGTTAATCTGAAAGAATTATCCAGACACGTGAAGATTTTCTAAGGTCATGTATGTTGGAGTTTAGTGGAAGTTAAGAAGACCTATTGCCATCAGTGGAGTTTACATACAATAATAGCTATCAAACTTTTATTGGTATGACTCCATACGAAGCATTGTATGAAAGGAAATGTCGTACCCCAATCAACTGGGATGAAGTAGGGGAAAAGAAACTCCTAGGACTTGAAAGAGTACAAATGACGACTGATAAAGTGAAGACAATCAGGCAAAGAATGAAGAAAGCTCAAGATAGACATGAAAGTTATACGGACAATCAGAGGAGACCCTTGGAATTCCAAACGGGAGATAAAGTATTTTTAAAAGTGGCACCTTGAAAGGGCATTATTCAGTTTGGAATGAAGGGGAAACTTGCCCCGAGATACATTGACCCTTTTAAAATTATAGAAAGGATAGGGCTAGTTGCTTATAGGTTGGAACTACCTGCACTTTTGGACAAGATTCACAATGTATTCTATGTGTCCTTATTATGGAAAGCAAAGATGGATCCCTTGCGAGTGTTACCACTAGTTTGCGAGTGTTACCGTTAGTTCGTATTTAAGTAAGAGAGGATTTGACATTTGAGACAAAACTAGTCAAGATCATGGACTGGAGTGAAAAAG
>Ga0325404_1002442_pt1 | contig 19935 bp, 12 predicted proteins | sample PopdelMetagenome_18_FD_205664 | JGI IMG/M metagenome (GOLD analysis project Ga0325404, IMG submission 205664) | Populus deltoides microbial communities from Bellville, Georgia, United States - Xylem-Control-R1 | ecosystem: Host-associated > Plants > Phyllosphere > Stem > Wood/Secondary xylem... | reverse complement strand
GATGGTTTCATGGAATAATAAAAAATATTTTATATAAAGTATAACTTATTTCATAATATAATAGCAACAGTTAAATCCATAATATTTAAATTAAAAATCATCAATATTAATATATATCTTAAATTATTTTATAACCTTAATTTTAAAAGAATTCTTAACCAAACACATTAAATTACTTTTTTTTCAATTTCAATTTCAACCACAGTTTTAACCAAACACCTATTTTTTTAAACTAATCTCAACTAAAAACACTTTTTATAAAATAATTTTTTTCAAACCATAACCACAACAACTACCACAATACCAAATATACCAACACATTTCACTATTTACATGAAACCACTCAAAATTTGGAATAAAGAGAAGCTCTAACCTCTCTTTAAAAGGAATCCTTCTCTCCTTTGCGATGCAGGGAATGTTTTTTAATTTTTTTTTATTTGTATAGTATAATTATACTAATAATAAAAGGAAAAAAATACTTTTTTGAAAAATTCCTTTTAGTATATGTTGAACCGTGTTTTTTAAAGTCTTTTTTAGTTTTAAATTATTTTTTTAAGGTTTTATTTTAAATTATTTTTTAATTTTTTTAAATTATTTTAATGTACTAATATAAAAAATAAATTTTAAAAATATATTATTTTGATATTTTTTAAAGTAAAAATTACTTTTCAAAGCAATTGCTACTATATTTATAAACACCACAAAAACTTTAAAAAATTTAGGCATTTTCTACCATTTTTTTAGAAAAACTCTAAAAGTTTTGTTAAAAAGGATGTCTAATGAATATCAAATCCTATAATGTTTTCAAGTTGTAGATTATAAAAGCATTTATTTCGGCATTTTTATTATTTTTCCTCCTAAGATAATTCTTCCCGACTACTCTTTCAGTCGTGATTGTAGTTCATCAGTCCTAATGCCTATATTTATGAAATAATCAATAAAGTCATGATATTACAAGTTAAATTATAATAATAATAATAATAAATTAAAATTAAAATTAAAATTAAAATGCTAAGGCTGGAAAATATGTGTTTCATGTGGGCTCGCTTTTTAGTCCGCCTGCACAGTTTGCTGAGAGCCAGAGGCTCATACATTAATCAACCAAAGCTTCTTGACCTGTCCACCCTAACAGCAATGAACTGTTTAAGCAGGAGGCTAATACTCAAACCTCCCTTGCACTCAAATCTTACCCTTAATTTCCCTTCTATCAATGTCCCCTTTTACTCAAAACCCATTTCCATTCACCAGAAAAGAAAATTGTCAGCCAACACTGCCATTACATCCTTAATACAGTATCCCCTTTCAGGTACTTTTTTTTTGTGTGTTCTTGCAGTCTAAATATGATGCTGAAAATAATAGTTATTGTGTTATGATGTAATTTTGCAGGTGCTGAGGAGGATTTGGTGGGTTATGTTTTTGGGAAGAAGAAGGCAACTGAAGTAGCCCATTTGTAGCTACTTCTCTGTTAACCTACTTGAATTGTCTATTTTGTTGTTGTTTTGTTTTTATGGTTTTAGTTATTCATTGTTTTAGCAAATGAGTATAAATTTTGAAACTCTGACGAACCTGTTTATGATCTCTTACATGTTTAAGTAATTTCACTTCTAGCTACTTCATTTGTCTAGCTGTTTGCTTTATTATTTTCATGGTTTTGGGTATTCACTAGTTTAGAAAATGAGTATAAAGTTTGATTCTTTTGAAAACACTTGATGATTTCTTACACGAGCGTTTTGGTTTTGATTTTTTGTTAATTCTTTTGGCTCTCTTTTTTTTTTTAAATTTAGGATATGGAAACGTGTTGTTCAAAATGGTGATACTGTTATAGATGCTACTTGTGGCAATGGTTATGATACCTTAGCCATGCTGAAAATGGTGGCCGATGAATTGGGCAGGGGTCGTGTTTATGGGATGGACATACAGGGAGATGCTTTAAAGAGTACTTCTTCTTTGCTGGATGAAAGTGTCACTTTGAAGGAGGTAATTCTATCGCGTATTTAATTTACCACTTGTCTAAAATTTCTATTATGTATTTCCATTCACCAATCTTGGAACTCATAATTAAAGATTGAGACTTTTATACTAATTTTTATGGCCAGCATTTCAGTTTTAATGATTAGAGACTTGAGGTAGCAATAGAATTCCAGGGGTGCTAATCCTGCATCTCATAAGGTCTATGTTAACCTCTATGATGCTTTATCCAGCCATTTATGCTTGTATGGCTCACTTTTTTTTTAAAAAAATTCAACATGTAATTTGTTTGTTGTTAGTGTTTTTTGATCTTCAAAAAGCAGAAAGCTTTGACCCTATTGTTCATGAAGAGATTATTTTGATTATCTATACTCATGTAGTCCTTACTGAAACTCAATGTATGCAGAAAGAACTTGTGAAGCTCTTCTCCATCTGTCACAGTAGAATGGAAGAAATTGTTCCTGCAAATAGCCCTGTAAGGTACTTCCTGCCGCTCAAGTTTCTCTTGGTCTTGACTTTTTATGTGTAGTTTTTAGTATAGATTGTCGAGGCTAGTGATTTCAAGTTTTGCTTCTATTTGATGTACTTATGCCTCTGAATATAGATTGTCGAGGCTAGTGATTTCAAGTTTTGCTTCTATTTGATGTACTTATGCCTCTGAAGTTTCCTTTACTTGCTTTGCCTTTTCAGTGAACCTTTTTCTTACATGGTTGGAATATATGATGCACCTGAACCTAATCTGATTAGGAATCAAAGATCAAAGGAAGACATTCTGAAAAGGGCCTAAAACAAGAGCCCTAACCATGCTTTATTATTGAATTATTTATTCTCTAATTATCTGCCTCTCCAAAAAGGATTACAACCCTTCAAAATATGTATGAAACGGACCCTTACAAGAAAGGAAAATCAGAATCCCTAAACAGATAGGAGAAATAAAAACAAAATCTGAAATTAAGGCTAAAGATCTGAAATTAAACCAAAAAAAATAAAAATCAAACAGTACCTTCTAGGCCATTTTTGAAGGCCTTCCTGATGTGAACCAACAAAGTGGGCTTCCCTTCTTAGAACAAGGCATGTATAATCTCTTGACAAAATTTGAGTGCGATCTAATGATCTGATCAAAAGTTACGAGACTTTTGGTTCGTTAGGTTGTTTGGCTCAACTATGCCTCTTCTTGAACTTAAATCTATCCCATTAGTCTGTAAATATATCTTTTAGGTTTTCCACTTGGTTCAATTGCAACAAATTGACATCCATCTGTTCAAAACTCCCCACATCAATATATCTCCAATTTGAATAAATAACACTTCATCAGTACTCCATACTCCCATTGAAGTGATTTAATTCCTTCTTTCTTCCAGGCTTGTTGCATTCAACTTGGGGTATCTTCCAGGAGGTGACAAAACGATAACCACGGTTTCAGAAACAACACAATTGGCATTGGAGGCTGCAAAGAAAATATTGATTCCTGGAGGGCTGATCAGTTTAGTTGTGTATGTGGGGCATCCTGGTGGAATGTAAATTTCTTGCTTGACTGGATTCTTTTTTTCATTTTGTTATGATATCTGCATGTGCTATATGGTTTTCTGCCCTTGACAAGTCATGTTTTGCTCCATATAGTGCTGCACTGTGTTGTGAACCTCTTAAAGAGTTCAACTTTTCATGACTTGGAACTTGCAAGTATTCTCTTTCTACCTGATATTGTATGTGTTTTTTTTGTAAAAATCTATTATTTTCACCGTCAAATGAAATTTATGAATGTAGGATGAACCCATTCACAACTGTGCTGGTCATTTTAACTACTATATAGCACCCAAATCTATTATCTACATTGTCTTGTTTCTTGATATTATTCATTTTCTATTTCCTTTTCTGGGAAATATTCTAGAATTAAATCATAGTCCCTTCTTACTGATGTATGTTTTTATCTCAAGGGTCATATGTTTCTGTCTTCTTTTTAATCTTCAACAGATGTGTCAGATTTATCTTTTCGCATATACCTTCCAGGGAAGAACTGGAGACTGTTGAAGCTTTTGCTTCTGGATTATCAGTTGATAATTGGATCTGCTGCAAGTTCCAGATGTTAAACCGACCTTTAGCTCCTGTACTGGTTCTCTTATTCAAGAGGTATCATGGTGAATTACATACCTTAGTAGCTTTAGAATTTGGTGTTTTCTGAGACAAATTTCTTCAGTCATTTTTCTTTCTTGATAAAAATAGTGACTCTACAAGGTCCTACTAAAACTCTGAATATGGATGGATTCCTCACAGAGGTAGCTGAAACACAATGAGGTTCTGCTTTTTGGACCCATCTTCTTGCAGAAGGAAGCCTACGCGAAGGATGATTACATCATGAGGTGAACAGCCAATATGAAACCCACCACACCTGTAACTCCTGAGCATGTTTGCTTTTTGTACCCAATCCATTTGCCACCCATGACTGCCACTGGATATTTCGTGGACGATCTTAGTCCCATGAAAAAGATGGTTACAAAGGAAACACTTGTGTATATTTATATATATATATATATATATATATATATATATATATATTTTTTTTTTTTTTGGTGGATTAGTATATACGCTCTAGTCATTCAAATTTACATTTGTAAATTTCCTTCGTTCATGGGTTCATTTACGAAAAGTCAAATTGCTTAGTTCGTAGGTCTTTTTTTTATATATATATATATAAAAAACTGACCATTTTATTCAGATTTTGATGTAAAATATTTGCCATAACGAAAAAAAAAGAACAAAGAAAGGAGCTAAGGTTAAACTTAAGGAGGAACTCGAGACGTATGATATGATTTTGTTTTCCTATAATAAAAGTACAAAAATGAGAAGTAGCTGGTAAACGATCGCGATGGGACTCGAACCCACAATCTCCCGCTCCGGAGGCGAGCGCCTTATCCATTAGGCCACGCGATCACTTGCGAATAACTCTTTGAATATTTATATATATATATATATTATTACTTTTTGTATTCCGGGGCAAGAAGGTGGCAGTTGGTTTAATAAATACTAGTTTCTGCGCAACACTGCAGGGGATAAATTTTCTTTTTAAATGTAAAAAAAAAAAACATAAAATTGTTTTATATTATTGTTAAACTTGAAAATACAGTTATTTTGAATGTTTTTTTTATTAACATATCTCTTGTTTATTTTAAAGAACATAAGGTTTTTAATTAGAATAATTGTTTTTGTTAAAAACATATTTCATAGTTGTTAAAGCAAGTATTTTTTATATTTTATATATGACTGAAAGCTAAAAAATAAATAAATCATAAATGTGATAAAAATTATTTTCAAAATTTATTTAGAAATTTTAAAAATTAAAAATAATTTGAATGAGGTTCTCATGAACAATTTATTATTATTAATATTATTATTATTATTTTTATATTAGATACATAGTAATTGAAAAAATATTAAAATTTTAATACAAATTTATTATTTAAGAACCATAGTTATGAAAATCAGGGAAACAACATATAATGATATGCAAACACTTCAAAAGCATTCAAACCAATAGCTTTGTTATGGCAAAACGGTGATCCATGCATGGACAATGATGTGATCATGGAAAGGAGTGTGGTAAATTCAGGAGAACATAACCTTAGTAAAAGGTGATCTATGCAATTGGTACATTTCTGAACATTTTTTTGTTATAAATTTTAATAAATAGAGAAAATCTTAAAAAAACAAAAATAAAATAGACTTGCCAAACATAATAAATTCAAAGAATTTGGACTTGATAGTTAGTCAAGCTCAAAAAATAAACCTATTTTCTTGCTTCTGTCGGTGACTCTGTAACCACTATATCGAGGCAACATCCTCAACTTCTCCACGTGAATAGACCAGCTTACAACCACCTTCAGTGATAACCTGACAAAAAGGAGAAGAAAAAACCAAGAAACATTAAAAAAAAAGTTAAATAGAGTAGAAGAAAATAAAATGAATAAGCTGGTTTGCGTGGTTTTTCTCTTTTTTGCATGTGACAGTGACCCTCGCCACCAGCACAAGAAGAAAAGGGAGAAGAAGCAGTTCCATATCCACCCTTTTTTTTCTTCACCAATGATAGCACGTGAACTCATGCATCGCCGCTATTCCTCCACTTCCCAAAGTTCTCCAACAGTGTTTCCTTGGTTACAAAAGCCTCTCCAATTATTTCCTAGTCCTTAGAAGGTTGATCTATAATCTCAAATCATTTTTGTTGACAAATTACTAAAAATTATGAAATTTTAGGACAAAATGCTGATTATTATGTATAATTTTGGATTGTTTGGACATTATTAATTTGGTTTGATGTGTCTTTTAACTCCGAAATGACTTGATTTTTTGTGTTGAATTATGAACTTATTTTTTTAAGGTTGTTATTTCTATTTGAACTAAATGTTGATTTTGGGATTGTGGTTGAATTTATGTTGATTTGAGTATTAATATTTGATTCATCAATTATGTTTGGGTTGGTGTTGAGTCATTTGAATTAGTATGCGATTTAAACAAAATTCATGAAATTAATAAGATTTGTGTGGATTTTTCGTGTTACTTGGTTTTGAGTTGATGAATGATAATTCATCTTGAGTGGATATCATATTTAAAATAGCTTGATAAAAACATTTTATTTATGTTCGGCCAAACATGACCTTAGTCTAATTTTAATAAATTTTTAATTTTTGGAAGATCATCTTGAAATCAATTTTGAATTCCCCATTTTTGTACCTTTTTATATTTAATATTTGGAATTGTGATCTACACGTGAGATACTTTTTTTGGTATTAAATAAATCAATTTCCTTCCACAAAAAAAAAAATTCTTTCTAAAATACAATTTTATTTTAAATTGCTTATAACCAAGTCTCTCAAAAATAAATAAAATATCATATTTGCATAAATAAAAAAAATACATGGCATGATTTAGCATGATTAAATATAAAAAATCCAAGAAAATAGTTTTGTTGATATCCTTGCATGCATTTTTAAATTTAATAACTAGTTTATGAAATTCATGAGAACTTGACCAACATTTTAAAAATATCAAAACAATTTATTTTGTTTGTTCGAATACCAAGGATTGTAAACTTATACATAAAATATATTCCCGATATTAAAAGAAAAATGTAAAAAAAATAATATTTTTTGACATTAGAATAATTAGGTTTTAACCTGATAAGATATCTTCTTATTGAGGAACATTCTTAAACTTAAAATAGACAAATGATTAAAAAACACAACAATACTTTATTTTATATCAAACAAGTGAACATACCAGTTGGGGGCAAAGAAACCCATTGTGAATAATCAAATGATGATTCAACAAAATCCATCGAAGATATGAATGACATCTCACAACGACAAGTGTTTTTAATGATAATCAGAAGAACGAATACAACTAGATTAAAAGAAGAAAACTTTTCTCAAAGATAGTATGCTACTTGGTGAACTCCAACAACAGTTGAGAGGAACACTGCACTTGAGGGGCATCTTCATGGCCAAAGATTAGGTTTACCCTTTGAAGGATGACTATGATACATGAAAAACATATTATCATATTAAGGAGCTACCAAGAGACAATTTGCAACAATCATTGATGTAGATGATTGTAAAAACTCTTTCAAAGAAGTAAGAATAATATAACACTACTTCTCCATCAAAATAAAATAAGTGGGCAATGGTGCAAGAATATCAAAATTAAAGGGGACATCATCCAACCAGGGAGCAATTTCACGGCTAAGAAAGTTTATCACTTCTCAAAGAATAGCTAACTGAGTAGAGTTTCATTTATCACCTAAAGGTCCAGGCTATGCAACAAAGAGGCAATCAAATACATTGACCAAAAAGATAAAACCCGTGTGAGTTGAAGAGTTAAAAGATCAAGAGAATTTATTTCAGAAATTGCAAACCTCATCCACTAAGCAATAGAGAGATGACAAGAAATTGGGGCCTATATTTCAAACCAGGTAAGGATGCATACATATCATTTAATCCCAAATCATTGCATAATGTTTTTGCAGATATTTTCCAAGAAAACTCATAAAGAAAAGTCCAGCGAGACTCTATTAAATTAGGACCCAACAAGGTTTTGAGCTTAGTAAGGCTCCAACAATTAAAAGCCCAATAAGATTTAACAAAGAAAGAATCCAGCAAGACTCCAACAAATTAGGATCTGATAAGGTTCTGAGCCCACTAAGACTCTAACAATTAAGAACTCAACTAGGCTTAACAAAGAAAGAGTCCAATAAAAGTCTAGCAAATTAGGACTTGACAAGGTTCTAAGCCCAATAAGGCTCTAACAATTAAAACCCCAACAAGGTTTAACAAAGAAAGAGTCCAACAAGACTCCAACAAATTAGGACGACAAGGTTCTGAGCTCAGCAAGGTTCCGGTTGATTAAAAACCCAACAAGGTTTTAAAGAAAGAGTTCGGAAGACTTTAGCAAATTAAGACACAACAAGGTTTTGAGCCTAATAAGGCTCCAATTAATTAAAAACTCAGCAAAGCTACAAAGAAATAATCCAATAAAACTCTGATAAATTAAAACCTGACAAGATTCTGAGCCCAACAAGGCTCTAATTGATTAAAAGCCCAACAAGGTTTTCAAGAAAGAGTTCAACAAAACTCCAGCAAATTAGGACCCGACAGGGCTCTAAGCCTAACAAAGCTTCAGTTAATTAAAAACTTAGCAAGGTCTTAAATAAAAAGTCCAGCAAGACTCTTGCAAATTAAGACTCAACAAGGTTCTGAGCCTAACAAGATTCTTGTTGATTAGAAATTCAGTGAGGATTCGAGCCTAGCAAAGCTCTAATTGATAAAAAACCCAACAAAATTCCAATGAAGAAAGGTTCAACAAGTAAAAACCCAACAAGGTTCCAACAGATGACTAGAAGTCCAACATGGACAATCCAAAGAAAAATCAGAAGATGGTCCATTTAAGAAAAGGAAAGTAAGACATCTCCAAGACATAATCAATTATCCATGAAAAAATCCTAGATATTTTTCACACCACGAACAGGTTAACTGATCACGAACCACAAGCTAGTTTCCTGAACAGAGACTACGAGTAGGTTACCCGATCACAAACCATAAGCAGGTCACTTGTACAAAAAGACCATCCGTGAAAATCCTAGATAGTTTTCACACCAAGAACAAGTTACCCGATCATCAACCATAGGTAGGTTATCCGATCACAAACCACGAGCAGGTCATCTAAACAAAGACCACAACTAGGTTACCTTATCACGAACCACGGTAGGTCACCCAAACAAAGATCATCTATGACAAATCCTTGATATTTTCACATCATAGCAGGTTATCTGATCACAAACTATAGGCAGGACACCCGATTAAAGACCATGAGTAGCTTACTTGAATATAGACCACGAGTAGGTTACCCGAACACAAATCATGAATAAGTCACCCGATTAGAAACCATGAGCAGGTTACTTGATCATAAACCATGAGTATGTCACTTGAATAGAGACCATTTATGAAAAATCCTAGATATTTTCACTAAAGGTTGACACTCAAACACCCAACACATTTTTCTTTTCTTTACAAACTTACTTTCTAAAGTCTCATAAGACTTTATACCATAAGTGTTGTAAAGAAGGGGGCAACTGTCATAACTTGATTTTTTACCCATTTTTTCTTATTTTTTTTAAAATAAAAAAATAGCAAAAAGAAAAACACAAAATTAAAAAATATATATTTTTGTTGTATTGCATTATTTTTTTAATCATTTTTAGCATCTTTTCAAAAGAATTAAAAATTTAAAAATTTATTTTCTATGCGTTCAATTTTTAACACGCTCATTTCAAAATTATTGGTTTATTTTGCTCATCAAGTCAACATTGACTTTGCCTTTTTCAAAAAAAAAAAAAAAATATTTGGACAAGAGGACCAAAGTTCAAAGAAAGAAATGAGAGACCAAAGTGATTTTGGGTTTCTTGGTCACAAAGTTTGCTTGGTGGCCAAGCAATGAGAAGAAAAAGATAAATTATTTTTCTTATAAATAATAAGGGAATCTCACACACAAAAGAGTAGAGGGATAATTTTAAGGAAGCATTAGCCAAAGAAAAAAGAATTAGTTATTGCATAAAAAACCACACACACAATCACACACTTTCTCCTAAAATCATATAAAAAAAGATACAAAAAAGCCAAAGAGGATTTCCCACACTTTCCTCTTTAGCTCACTCACTGTCCTAAAAGAAACAAAAAATCCTAGACCCATTATTCCTAAACCCAACCACCAGCCATATCAAGGATAGAGCATAAAAAACACTATTGGGGCCACTTCTCCAGCACCAATGTAACCTTTTCTCAGTTAACACCATAGCTTCTCTTTCTTTTCTAAAAACCACCATCAACTACGACCAACAGTCAAACCTATTAATCTTCCAAAAATCACAAACACATACCTTTCTCATCGTTACACTGCCATTGACAGCCACTATGAGCTGAAATTAGTCCTTTTTTATTCTCCCTCACTAGCCACTAGCAAAACACCAACCAACACACACACACACACACACACACACACACACACACTTTCACCATACCTTGACTTAAAATCAAAAAGAAAAGAAAAGAAAATTAAAGAACATGTATCTCTCTCCCATTCTAAATAATGACAACACCAACAATAACATCGTTAGAATAGACACCACTATTAGACAATTTGATGTGGATTAGCCCACACACTAGCAAATACCCATTACATGCGCCAAATGGGCTAATTACACAATTCAAAACAAATACATTGAAAGAAGCATTGAATGAGTTGGTTTTACAAGTTTTGGACAAGGCAGATCTTAAAGATCCATTAGAGGGGTTAATCCAACCATATTTGGGCTATGAATTCTCAGCAACAAGGCTGCCAATTTTTGTATCAATTTTGATTAATCTTGTTTATTTCAGTTTTCATGTGTTTTAAGGATTTCCTATTATGTGTGGGAAAAATATTTATTTCTATTATTTTTATTTATTTCCTTTTCAGGTGAGGAGAAAACACAATAAAGAAAACAAAGGAATCCAAGCTGATTTGAGAAACATAAGTGGCGATAAGGTTTTCTAGTATGCAAGGAGAATATTTCAATAACTTTGATCATGTTTCTTAATATTAGAAGGAAAATTAATGGCAACAAAAGAAGGAAAATAAGGACAACAACTAGTTTCCTTAAAAAAAAAAAAATACAAGGCTACAATTAAAATCATCTTTTATCTAGGAAACTACTTTGGCGGCAACTTCTCTTTTAGTTCCTAGGATTATTGGAAACATTGTAGGCTATAAATATGCCTTGTATTAGACCTACAATATTTTCTTTTCTTTTTCTTTTCTCACGACATCATAGGAATCAGACTTACAAAATTTATTTCTTTTACATCAACTATAACCCAAGGCTTGTTTGGGCTTAATTAATACTTTGTTTTTAGTTAGGATCCAAGACTTATTTGGATTAGGGTTTGGGCTTACTAGTATATGTTTTAGATTAGTTTTGTAAATGGGTCAATTCAGCCTACAAGGATAGATCCATTATGATTAATTTTTCAGAAGTACTTAAACTTTTGTAAGTCTAAGTTTTAGCACATTTTGATCAATAATAATTATAAAGTTTTCTCAACTTAACATGTAAGAGTGATTTTTGCATCATTTGGTCCTTAAAAGAGCTAAAAATAACTTATCAAAGATTATTTGGTTTTGAGGCATCATTCGATTCAATTCCAATAGTACTGGTGCCTTAAGACAAGTTTTCATTGTATCATATTTTTATCAGACCTCTTTTGACTTTTCGAATCAAATTTCAATATTGATTGTGGGTTACGTGAGCACGTGATCATGAGGTTCACGTCACTATTATCCTTTAAATCCTGCTCCTTTTAACAACGAACCATCATCTTCTCTTTAGATTTCTAACTTTAGCCCCTTCACGACAGATGAGTTGTGAATAAGCTTGCTTTTTTCTTTAAGCCGAGATTTTTTAGACCAAGTTCTTGATCTAGAAAACCAGATTTTGTTCATCATAATAAACCCTCCATAGTAGGCTGATAGAATTTAGAAACACCATTAAACCATAACAACCACAAACACAGAAAAATGATGCAACTTACTTCAGGTAAAACGTACTAGGGAAGCTAATATCTTTGTTTTATATAACTAGTCTCTTGCCTAGAATCTTTAAAGTCATGTTAACTTTCTAATAACCATAATACTAGGTGGTGACTCCTTATCCAACCAAAAACCTCTTAATTCGTTTGGGAAGGGTCTCTGTTATGTCGCGCTCTTGCGAAGGGTACAACATACCTTATAAAAAGAGAAAAAAAATCCTCTAAAAAAAATCACTCTTGTAAAAAAACTATATGTCAAGAAATGTCAGACCAATAAGACCAGTCACCATCCTTTTATCATTGCCAGAATCCAAAAATAATAGTAGTAAGAGTAATGATAGCTACCAATAGCTCCACATTAATCGCCTCTCCTCCCCCGTCATCGAAACATAACAGTAATAACCCTTATAGATTGAACTAGCAGCGAGAGGAAGGGAGAAAGGCTAAGACTTTCCAATGCTTAATCTACCATTATGAGTACCGTTCATCTTCACCGTTGGTACAAGAAGAGAGATAAAAAGGAGGCATGCCCAATCCAGCAGATCATGTGCCTTCATGGTCATTAGAATGTGCAATGAATCACCCAAATAATCTCTGAAAGATCAATAAAAGGTTTTCTAGTTACCTTAAATGTAGGTGATGTCATTTTTTTTTTCCTATGTATCCTTTTTCCATATAGTTCATCGAAATATCTCTTATGATAGCATGATAACCCCATTAGGGATTCATGTTAGGGCTAAACTTTCTTTATTGTTTTCAATGATAACATGCTTTATGTGATTTAATACAAGCTTTGAATATTTTTATTATGTTTTTTCTTAATAAATAAATATTGTGTGTTTTTTCTTAATATATTTGATTTGATCTTTTTTACTTTTGCATATATCTTTGTTTGTGTTGTTTTTTTAGTCTTTGTTTTATACATCTTTATTTTATTCTTATTTTGGGATTTGATATAGAGTTGTGATCATGCACCCATATCACTATTTAGCTTAATTTTAATTGTAAATATTGATAAAATATCAACATAAATTTTTATTTATAAATACTTTTTGTAAATTGTTAATTATCTCAAATGTTTTTGCTTATCTTATGTATGATGGTATTTTTGAATGTTTATTTATTTTAGTTTTCAAGATATAACCCTCATTTCTATAATGAGTGAGCTAGAGTTGGATCAACGCTATCTCACACAAACTAATTGAGATTGAGTGGTTATTTTTAAGCCTATTTTGATCATTATAGGTTAAAATGGATTTAAGTTCATTTGATCGTTCATCCTTCTTACAAGTTCAAAGGCTGTTTTCATAAAAGTAAGGATTATGCCTTCTTCCGGCTCAAGTTCCAAATCACTTCCTTTAGTTTAGTTTAGGTTTTTAGCCATAATAATAAACACATGTTTGTTTAAGCAACCATAATTTAAAGCTCGACCGACACTTTTGTCTTTACAAACAAACACAAAGCATTTTACAATAGGTACGATGTATTAGGGTAATTTTTATCTTTCCTTAAACATAACCATCCATTACTTAAGAATCTTTGAAAGATTAGTATGAGGTTTTCTAGTTATCATAAAATTAAGTGGTGATTTATTTTTTTTCCTATTTACCTCTTGTCATGACAGGCACAACGTTAAATGATGGAGCTGCCTCCTGGATTGAAGGGTGTTTGGGTTTAATCATAAAGTTATAATTTGAGGGAGTTGTCATCTAGTATCATGGTAACTAGGAAACCTATTGTCTATGAGAGCCTGGGTAAGAGGACTAGTTATGCAAGGGAAAAACACATCACCCCCAGTGCACCATACCTAAGATAAGTTACATTGTTGATTGATTGTTATTCTAAGTCGTGTTTCTATCCGTTGGTCTTATCTAAGGTTCAAGGCAAATCTCCGTTCGTGAGGAAGTTTACCTTATCGGGTTAAATCTTAACTATTCTAAGGCTCAAACTTTAGCATCACACTTGTTTTTTTGGATACATCTAATTCCTAACTTTTATTGCTATTAATTTATTTAATTTAATATTGTAAGTATGCATTATGTTGTAAAATTCATACCTTGAATATTAATTAAACAAATTAATTTTTGTGTTAATTTTGAAAATTTTCTCAAATCCTAATGGATAATCATAAATTAGTTATGATATTCATTTTGAACTTTTAAAACATGATAAAAATTTATTTTGTTTTTTAGAAAATATGCATGAAAAAACTTTAGAATTTGGTTGTATACACGAAAACAAAACATATTTTTGTATTTTTTTTGAAATGAGGATTTTGTTTTTGAAATTTTTTGAGATTTCGACGAAAACCATGTATTTTTAATATTGAGTCCAGTGTACGTCTACAATTCAATATTAAGTAAAATTATTAAAGAAAGACATTTTGTGTATTTTTAAAAAAACAAGGCAATTATTTTGGATTTGTTTTGAAATTTTTGGAGAAAAATAAGGTATTTTTAATATCAGGTTTGTATCTCACAGTGTAAGTATACAACCCAATATCAGGTAAAATTGATGCCCCAAATTTTTTATAATTTTTTTTAAAATTTTTAAGGGTTTGTTTGGCAAGACCCTAAAATAAGGACAAATTAAAACTAAAAAAAAACCCTTAAAGCGAGTTTGTCAAACATGCCATTGATCTAAAATCAAAGGCATTAAAAATATCTTAAGGTTGTGTTTGGCAAACATGCCTTAAGGACCCAAACAAGGCTTTATTTTCTTAACAAAATTGACGCAAGCTAAACACACCTTTAGCTTTTGAGTTGGGATTGGCCAACTACATGAACAATGTCTATTGGGCTAAGGCCCTAGGTCATGCACACGAGTTGGGCTGAGGTCCAACCCAACCCGGTTTTTGTTGGGCCGACAGTCGACCCAACAAACTTCTCTGTTTTTTTTCCATTAAATATGAGTTGGACCTAACCCAGCCACACGGGCTAGCCTGGCTTTAGGGTGCAACCCTTTCTTTTATCATTGGCCCAACCTAGTGATAGAATTTTCTTGGCAATAAAATTGCCAAAAAAAAATGAGTTACACTGACTTTAGTCTATGTAAAACATTATGTAAAGAACCAAAAGAGGAAGAATAAGCTTACCTGGGTGAGAGGTGATTGTTGATTGTCAGATGATGGCACCTTCAAGGTGGCTCATTGTAGCTGCTTGAGGGGGATAAAGGTTGCTAGTTAGGTAACTAAAAAATAATGCTAAAGGTTTGTTTTTTAACTACCTTTCTCCACATGATTTTCTCTTTTTTTTGCAAGAAATTCACCCTTATTATAGGGATGAAAAGGGAACATATGATTTTTATTGGGCATGAATCTTGGCCCTTGATTCTCACATGAAGGATCTCAATTGTTGGCTAGAAAATGATAACTTGGGCTGTAAAAAATGAGTTGTAAAGTTGACCGGGTTAGCATCTTTGGGTCAACTTTTTGGCTGTTTTTTGGTGGAAAATCGATGCGAAAATAACTGAGAGTGTTGGACAACTTGAGCTTTATTAAAGGGTGTCTTTGTCATTTTATTTGAGGCGTGAGTGGTGCATTAAGAGTCCGTTTGACGAAGCGTTTGCGGCTGCATTTTTATTTAATAGTTGCAACATACTGTTTGGTTACAAAACAAGCCGCAATTTTCATGCATGGGCCCCACATTTATCTGTGTTCAAAACTCAGTTTCGTTGAAGCAGAAATTGCATGCTTTTTATTTCTTGTTTATTGCAATTGTGTTTAAACACAGTATAAAATTGTTCTCCTCTTCCTTCCTTGACCAGTGCTTCGAGTATGAGTGGATTTTGTCCAGATGAGAAAACCATGAGGGTTGTTCTTACTTGGGCATGCCGCTGCTGGAGGCGAGGGAGATAGTTGGGCTGGCCTACTGAAACCATTTTTCTTTTTTTCAACCACGAGGGCTGTTCTTAACAGTTTTCCTTTTGTTCTTTCCCTATTGCTGCACTTGAAGATGATGATGACGGTGATAAAGGGCTGGCCTACTGAAACCATTTTTTTCTCTTCTGTTTTCCCTTTGTTCTTCCTAGTCTTATTTATGTGCTCTCCTTGTCTGTGTGGAAAGTGAATTAAATTCACTCTCTACAAAAAAAAAAAAAAGAATAGTGAAAAATTTAATTTTTAATTGTATTTTATTCAAAAAAATTAGTGTTTAATATTATTTAATATGATTACATAAATTAGAAGGAGATCACATGATTGCGTGATATTTGCAGAAGTTGATCGTAATTCTAATTTTATTTCTGATGATATTTTACATGATTTTGTTGCTCACTTAAAAAACCATGAAAACTGTAATCCTTGTCCGAAGAATTTCGTACGTGATGGAATTGTAGATAGTTTAATGAAACAATAAAAAATATTTTATGTAAAGTATTATTTATTTCATGATATAATAACAGTAATTAAATCTACAATATTTAAATTAAAAACCATCAATGTTAATATATATATATTTTTAGTTATTTTATAATCTCAATTTAAAAAGCATTCTTAACCAAATATATTAAATTACTTAAAAAGGACTAATGTAAAATATCTAGTAAATATATTTATAGGCTAGAAGGATAAAAAAAATACTTAAAAAGTTTAAACATGTCAAATGATCATTTTATCAGAAACAAATATAATTTTAAATTTGATTATTAAACAATGCCTAAATTTTATCAAAATATTCTGAAGATCAACTCACTATAACCAACCAAGGTTGGAAAAGTCTCTATAGATCTAAAAGATGTCATTTTTTTTTAATTTTTATCATTTTTTATTATTTAATTTAATACAAATTTATTTAATTTCAACCACTATTTAAACAATTTATACTTAATTTTTAAAATAGATTATTATTATTAAATTCTAAAGTTATAAAAACAGTTTTCTCTACGGTCAGATGTTTATAACAGTAAACCTAGCGTTTTAAATACCCTTATTTTCTAGATTTTGTTATAAATTGCATCATATTTGTCCTTAAATGTGCTTGCAATGCCATATTATTTGAAAGTTGAAAGTTTTATATGAGATAGATACTCGCTATATATAGAGAGCATTCCATGGATTACTAATAGTGCTTTTGGGTTTTTCAGAAGAAAATTACAGCTAGCTAGCTATTAACATGTATTAAATGTAGATATATAAATCGGACTAGTCATAGTTTAATTACGAGAGAGAGGGATTGATTTAAAATCAATTTCTCCTTCAGAACACTTTTTTTCTATTCTTATTTTGATGCCAATGTTTTGGAGCACGAAATGCAAATTACAACTTCAAAATTGACAAGAAAAAAAAAAAATGCAACTCTTATATCCAACTGTTTTAGGCACATCTTTCATCACAATATGAGTATTTAACAGGAAAACTTCACGCCATGCATGTGGCTGCTGACATCTGATACATTAGTGAGATTTATGAAGAGTCAACAGGTGTTTCAGGATTAGCTCCCCATTCAGTCCAAGATCCATCATAGACTGCAACATCTGACTTTCCAAGTCGGTGGAGACCCTGAAAGACATGAGCCGGAGTCAATTGCACTATAACAAGATCGGCCTATAATTATGCCACCACTTTTCCCGAAAATGCAAAACAAGAATCAAGAATTTGAGCTTCGTGGCTTTCCACTCACTAGGTTCAACTTCGCATGGTGGAAAAACTTTCATGAAATTTTTACAGGATGGATTGAAATACGTAGGAAGGATAAGTACCAGAGCAAGAATACAAGCAGTTACACCAGTCCCGCATGAAGTAACAACAGGGCTTTCCATAGAGATGCCTGTATAAAACTCTGTCAGATCCACTAAACCTTGAGCAGATACCAAGTAACCAAAGATTAGCAAACAGAAATCTACTCTAGGAGCATAATGTAAGATAATGACTAGATAGTAAAGCTGAATGCTGACAACTAAAGTACAGTTTTTCCATCATGTCTTATTATATAGGCAGAAATCAGAAAACTCTGACAAATAACAATTATGTTTTCCTTTCTTTAATCACTTTTTTTCTTAGAAATCTAACAAACCTCCATTTAATCAACTAAAAAAAAGCAGCAAATCCATGAAAAAAAAAAAAACCATTTCATATTCTGAGATATGGATTTCATCTAAATGCGCAATGCCGATATGCATGGTCATGATCTGTGGAACTAATGTTTTTAGGCAGGCACCCAGAAACATAAAGGTTCTTCCTTACCTTCTTGATCAAATCGTTTTTTAAGCTCATCTGCTGGTAAGAGTGTCTGTGAAGAATCTAGCAGCTGCAAAAAACAAACACGCTAATGAAGAAAAAGGAAAATAGAGAGAACCACCTGTCAGCTTAAAAAGTAATCATTAGTTTAAGAACACTGTAAAGTCTATCTATTACTTGCGCAAATGGAATGCACTTGCTGCCAGGAACATGACCACTTTTTATTCCCTTTCGAGGTTCTGGAGCAGCGCCATCAAACCTGCAAGAAGAGCATATGTCCTTGATCAAAATCGTATCTTCAATAAACAATCCTAGATCACATTGATAGGAAGAGTCGAATGTTGATATTTTAAGTAAAAGTAGACATTGCAGTTTAAAGTTGGTAAGATATAGTTAGATGATTTAATTTAAGTTAGCAGATTGAATGGAAGGGGGGGTCTGGAAAGTTGAGCCTTGTAAAGAGACAAAGGCTGTGATGGCTGTTAGGCTACATAAACTGACATGAATCGCCAGATCCGATTACGTAACAGAGTTTAAAGTGTAGGGAAGTTGAAAGCACGTTAACAAGTAAGATAATATTTAAAAACCTACTTGAAACTTTATCATACACTTTAATCAATTAAAACTAGTGATGGTTTTTTGCTATTTATACTTTCCTACTAATCTACAAAGTCCAAACTAAGAGAATAGCTAAACCTCAAATGCACCATTCAATAGCATTTCCAGGGAAAGCCATTTATTATTAAGAAGATTTGGAATAATTATTCTACTAAGATAACAATATTGCATTCACAATATGAAAACCATTTATCATTAATACAATTAAACAAAATCACTGAACATACCTGGCCTTTGAACGAGCATCTATGTGTTGATGAGTCTTGTCTTCAATATTACTTTTAACCTGAAAATTGGCCCAGAGAAAGCATATAGTGCAGATTCATTCATGTTTTGAGGACTACATAAGTCAAGCAGATAACTAAATTTTTCTGATTGCTGACATATTAGATGGTTACGGAAACTAAAAGTTTATCCATGGCCACACCAAATAAGACACCAGCTAAAATATGCACAAACTTGTCAACCTTTTTACTCCAAGGAATGGAAGAATGAATGCAAGACTTATCAAGGAGAAACTCCATTATAATTTCGAATTTGTTTCAGTGTTGTCCTGATGTCAAGCTGATACTTGTTTATATCATTCCAAACAAATGTTAATTTAATTTCACAAATAACTCAATGTTTGATTCCAATACCCACAAAAATTTCACAAGTGTTAGCAGAATTGACGGCTCAATATGTGCTATCTTATTTAATCTAGCTAATACAGAAATATATATTGTATATAGGCATATAATTGATAGGCTTTATTCTTAACTTGATGACTGATTTTCAGCCTTGTAATGTGCGATGGTCTCTATAAAAGGAAGGCAACTCTCACAAGAACAGGTATTTAGACCAAAACCTTCTTTAGCATGGAATCAAAACCCCAAATTCTCTTCATAGCATTCTCTTGGCTTGGCTGAATTTATTTATTTCTGGTTCCTTGTTTCTTTTCTGGTACTTTTCTGTGGGTAGCAACAGAAAGCAGAACTTCAATATTTTTTTTTTTTGGTATTGGCAGAAGTGGTTCTCTGGTTTGGAGGTTTAGTTTTTTATTGTGGAGTTCTTAGCTGTCTCTTGGTT
>Ga0325404_1002437_pt1 | contig 19942 bp, 13 predicted proteins | sample PopdelMetagenome_18_FD_205664 | JGI IMG/M metagenome (GOLD analysis project Ga0325404, IMG submission 205664) | Populus deltoides microbial communities from Bellville, Georgia, United States - Xylem-Control-R1 | ecosystem: Host-associated > Plants > Phyllosphere > Stem > Wood/Secondary xylem... | reverse complement strand
ACCAAAGTTGAGCCTCTTATGTACTCTGAGCTCCATAGTCATTTGTTTACATATGAATTTTTACACAAGAGTTCTCTTCAATCCATTCCAGCTACTGCACCGTTGCTGCCTACACCTTCACACCCTCTCTCTATATATGTTGCACAGCGTGCCTTCGCTGGATTTAATGGCAGTGGTTCCTCTTCTCATTGGGGTAAAGGAAGAAGAGGAGGCTGGAAAGGTAACTCTCGCAGCAATTATAACAAGTACCCTGGCCAGTCCTACTGTGGAAAAAATAGGAGCTCCTCCTGGCAAAACACTAGGAGCTACAGCAACAGCAGAAACAAGGAAGGCAACACCAGTGGCCTCGACAGATTAGATGCCAACTTTGCAGCAACTCGAACACTCTGCACAACAATGCTCTCAGCTTGTGCATCATGGGAATCAAGCCTCGGCTAACCTCTCCTTTAGTAATGCTTCAGCAGCAAATCCTGTCACTTGGTTCCCTGATACAGGTGTGAATCAACATGTTACTCTGACATTGCCGGTATGACACATGCAAACCCTTATCTTGGTAATGATCAACCGTATGTTGGTGATGGTAAGGGACTTATTATATCTAATACAACTCATAAAATTATGCATACTCCGAAACAAACCTTTACTGTGTCTAATATTCTACATGTTCCAAAATTTAAGAAAAGACTCTTATTTGTTCAACAATTTTGTTGTGAAAATTGTGTCGTTTTGAGTTTCACTCTTCTTTTTTCTATGTCAAGGATCTCATAACCAAGACAGTTCTTCTTTCCAGTCAAAGTAAAGATGACCTCTATATCCTTACCGAGTCCTTAGCCATGTGTTTTCCCCAAGCTTTTCTGTCCAACTCTGCCGATGTTTGGCATCAACACCTCGATCATCCCAGCTCTCGTGTTCTAAGTCTTTTAGCGTCAAATAAAAAGGTTGTTTGTACTTCTCGTCCTTTAAATTTTCAATGTCAAGCATGTCCGTCAGGAAAATCATCTAGTCTGTCTTTAGGCCATACGAGTCATCAAGCATTTGCTCCTCTTGAACTTGTTTTAGTGATGTGTGGGACCCTGCTTCTATGTTATCTTCAGATGATTTTTTTTATTTTGTTATTTTTGTGGATGCGCATACAAAATTTATCTGGTTTTATCTTCTTGTCTTTAAATCTGATGTCTTCAATATGTTTCATCAATTTCAAGTCTTCGTCGAACGACAATTCTCTCAAAAAATTAAATATGTTCAAACTAACTGGAGTGGTGAATATCATAAATTAAATTCATTTTTTCAAACCATTGGTATTCATCATCTCCTTATATGCCCACATACGCATGAATAGAATGGTATTATTAAGTGTCGTCATCATCATATTGTTGAAACTGGTCTTACCCTTCTCGGTTAGTGTAAGGCACCTTTAAAATTTTAGACTTGCGCTTTTGAAACCTCTGTTTACCTTATTAATCATATGCCCACACCGATTTTGCACAACATCTCATTAACCGTATGCCCACATCGTCACATTGTTTACCTTATTAATCAAATATTTGCTATAAATTTAAATATTTATAAGTTCATATAAAATTAATATAGAATAGAGGTGTTGGAAGAGGAGGAGAAGGTGAGTCTTCGTTGGGACTGTGGGGCTAATAAGATGAAGCACATGTATCACTTACTTGTGATCTCGTCTCCATTTATACAATCATTAAAGAATAGAAAAATAAAATTAAAAATTAAAAAAATGCCAATAACATTCACATAATCAATAAAGAAAAATTTTAAATTTAAAAAATTCCAACATTCATACAATTATTAATAGCAAAAAATATAAAAGATGAAAAAAAAACACAAAAAAGAGAAGGAAAAATAATAATATTACCTTAATGTCATTGTGAGTTTTCCCGAGCCTGATAAGAGAGAAAAAAAGAAGGAAAATTATGTTAAATAACAGAGAAGAAGGGAGGGAAAAGATAGGAGAAGACATACCTGCGCGTGGAGGAGAAGAGAAGAGAAGAGAAGAGAGGAGAGGAGAATAGGTGGAGGAGAGAAGGAGAGAGAGAAAAGAAACAAAGATGAAGATTTGGGAGGAGGAGAGAAGTCGCACAAGAAGAGATAAAGAAGAAAAATTGAGTTTGTAGACATCATTATTTTTCTACATGGTATTAGAGCAAGGGTCATAGAACTGCCTAAAAATGAATTTCAACCTCACTTTTTTTCTCTATGAAACTCATAGATAATACATGGCGAATCCTAACCCTATTGTTCCCATTCCACAAAATAACCAAACACCACCTATTATTATCCACCAAGACAATTCTGCATTTCCTACCAGTATCATATTGATTGAGATTATGAGTAAATTAAATAGATAAATCTTTCTAATCAATTTCTTACCATCAAGTGAATTTAATATTGAAAAGCAATTTTAATTCACTCGGCAGTAGCCTTAGGAGCAAAGTCTATAAAATTTCTTATAAGTAGCCGTTTAAAAGCTTGAGCAATTTAATTTAGTTCATTCCTCCCTAATAAATTAAATTCATAGTTACAACAATCAAGTTAACTCCTTTGCTTCTTATTCTAGCCCCTAACAACAACTACGGATTGAAAGAAACTAGAAAGCACATATATACCATCTTAAAAAAATTCAATAAGCATGAATAGAAATCAGTAGCATAATTTTGAAATAAGGATAAATAAGTACTTGAATATGACACTACCAGAAATTCGTCTAAAACCAACGGAATTACCAATGAAATAATTATGTCGGTAAATTACAGTGATAATTACCAACGGATACTAATCCATTGGTAATTCAGTCGGTATATACCGATGGACTAATGTTGTCAGTATATACCAACTAAAGTACAGACAGAATATTTAGAATTTTAAAAAAAAAGCAGTTCAATGATGTGGAAGTTTTTGTGAGAGATTTTACCGAGGGATTCAAACCAGGATCACCATTGTGCCGACCCTCTCCTCCCTTATTTCTCCTTTTCCTTTCCCATCCCAACTCTCCCCTCCCAAACTGCAAACAACCACTCCTCCTAAAAATATCCCCCTCTTCTCAACACAAGTCATCTTTCTTTAACTTTTATGGCCACAACATCCGTGTTCTGATTTATTATGGATTTTATCATTTTTTGTAAGTAAATCTATCTTTTTTAATTTTAACATTTAAATGTCAATTTTATTGTTTTTTTTAGTATATGTATTTTGTTAGTGTATGTAAATGTTTTATTGTTACTTCTCAAACAAACTTGTAGTATGAATGTATAATTTTGTACTTGTTATGGTTTGTTTTAGATTTTGTAAAATTGTATTTCTTTGTAAATTATTGAAACTTTTTTGAATTACCGAATTAGATGTGTTGTGATGAAATAATTAATAGCTTGTTGTAATGATGCATCTTCTACACAAAGGGTTCATGGAGGATTACCTGTGTTGGTATGCACATGGAGAACTATTTGTTCGTGATGAGAGCATGGTAGAAAGGGTGGTTGGGTCAACTTTTAGTGCTAGCAACGTGCATGGAATTGCAAATGACAATAATAATCCTTACAAGAATATGGTTATGGATGCAATGAGAATGAATCAAGGTAATGTCAGTCAATGTCTAATCATAGAAGAAGAACCTAATGCAGACGCAAAATGGTTTTTTGATCTGTTAAAACATTCTGACGAACCATTATGGGATGGTTGCACGAAGCACAATAAATTATCAGTCATAGCATAGGTGTTCACCATCATGTCAGATCACGAGTTGAGTGAGTGGTTATGAAAAAATTATCAAATGGGCGAGAAACATTTTACCGAAAGGGAACAAGCTGAAAAAGAACTTCTATGCTACAAAGTCCATAAAGAAACCCCTCAGTTTAGGATACCAAAAAATTGACATGTGCCCTAACTTCTGCATGTTATACTACCTTGAAAATGCTGAGCGGGGAAAGACTCCGTGGCATATAAAAAACATAGATACTTCCTAATCACTCCTAGACTGCAGAGGTTATTCATATCACCAAGGACTGCTGAGCATATGACATGGCACCGATCACATGATGCGCTTGATAGAGTGATGGTGCATCCTTCTGATGGTGAAGCATGGAAACACTTTAACAGTGTGCATCCTCACTTTTCAGTTGAATCAAGGAACATGCGTATTGGGTTGTGTACAGATGGAGTCAACCCATTCAGGTCATTTGCTGCTCCTTATTCTTGTTGGCCGGTCATACTCACGATTGATAACTTGCCACCGGGATGTATATGAGGTCGTAGTTCATGTTTTTATCTACGGTCATACTCGGTCTGAACAGTCCGCGCTGGAATATAATTGTTCGTCTTCGACCGTTAATTGATGAGTTGACGTAGTTGTGGTCATCTAGAGCTTTGATTTATGATAGATCGAGGAAACAAAATTTTTTTATGAGGGTGGCATTGATGTGGACTATCAATAATTTTCCAGCTTATGGAATGGTTTCTGGTTGGAGCACGCATGGAAAACTAGCATTTTCATACTGCATGGAAAACAACAAGACATTCACGCTAACAAATAGAGGTAAGCTTCTTTTTTTACTGTCACCATCGTTTCTTGCTAACGAATCACAGGTATAGAAAGAATATAAAGGATTTCTTTGTTGGTAGAGTTGAAAATGATGTTGCACCCTCGCGTCTTTCTGTTGAAGAATTGCATGACGTTGTATCAGAGTGCGATGACATTGTGTTTGGTTCTCAATCTGGTAAGCAGAAGTTTCCTGGTTTTGGTTTGACCCACAACTAGGTAAGGCGAAGTATTTTCTGGGAGCTTCCTTATTGGAAGACCAATCTCCTCCGCCATAACCTTGACGTCATACACATAGAAAAGAACATGTTTAAGAACATTTTCAACACCGTCATAGATGTGAAAGGGAAGACAAAGGACAACATCAAGGCTAGATTGGATATAGCATTGTTTTATAACTGTAAAAATATGGAGTTAGTTTTTGATGGGTCACGGGTCGCAAAACCCAGAGCAAGCTTTGTGTTAGAGAAAAATACACAACTACTAGTCTACAAATGGCTTAAGTGTCTTTGTTTTCCCGATGGACATGGCTCAAATATATCAAGGTTGGTTAATATGGAGGAATGCAGATTGTATGGAATGAAGAGTCATGACTGCCACATGTTTATGCAAATACTCATTCCATTAGCTTATCGTGATTTGTTGTCAAAAGGGATATGAGATGCACTCACGGAGATTAGTTATTTCTTTAGAGATATATGCTCCAGCAAGTTGAATGTTGATCACATTGAGAGGCTTGAAACAAATATCATTGAGACAATATGCAAAGTTGAGATGATATTCTCTCCATCATTTTTTAACTCAATGGAGCATTTACCCATACATTTACCATTTGAGGTAAAAGTTAGAGGACTGGTCCAGTATAGATGGATGTATCTATTCGAACGGTTAGATATTATAGTTGTAATGTAATTCATATATAAAAGTATTTTCATTGTTTTTTTTAATTGAAAATATTTGATTAATTCCCTGTAGGCACCTGTTAAATATTAAGAAAAAGGTTAAGAACAAGGCGCATGTTGAGGCTTCGATATGTGAGGCCTATATTGTTGAGGAGATGAATGGAATGTTGAAATTGAAAAAATGAGAAAAAAAATGATTTTTTTCATTAATTTTAATATTTCTAAAAAAATATTACATTGAATTAACTCCTTCAAGCTCGTTGATTGAATAAAAAAAGCTTATTATAATTTTAAGCAAGCCACCATGGTGAAATCCACCTTGGAGTCGGGCCCTCTTTTTGCACTATTACAGATACAAAAATAATGGGAAAATTGGATTCAATTGTCAACTGCTCCTATCGAAGTTCTTTGTAACGTTGTAAAGTTTGCTTAACTCTTTGCGCAATTTCTTAATGTTCAATACCGTCACATGAATCATAAATGTATGAATGTGATGGACCAAAAAATCTGTCGTTCCTAATGAAATAGGTAACAAAGCAACCTTGCCCACAACTGCCACTAAGTCATCGCCCCCCCAAGTCAAACTGTTGTTTGCCCCAAGATATTATTACAGCGAAACACGAACAAAAATCTAGAGTTATGATTCAAAAATCTCCATTTATACAATCATTAAATAATAGAAAAATAAAATTAAAATTTAAAAAATTCCAACAACATTCATACAATTATTAAGAGCACAAAATATAAAAGATGAAAAAAAAACACAAAAAAGAGAGGGAAAAGGAATAATATTACCTTAATGTCATTGTGAGTTTTCCCTAGCCTGAGAAGAGATTAAAAAAAAAAAAGAAGAAGAGAAGAGAAAAGATAGGAGAAGATTATGTTAAATAACAAGAGAAGAAGAGAGGGAAAAGATAGGAGAAGACATATCTGCGCGTGGAGAAGAAGAGAAGAGAATAGATGGGCGAGAGAAGGAGAGAGAGAGAAAAGAAAGAAAGATGAAGATTTAGGAGTAGGAGAGAAGAAGTTGTAGAGGAAGAGATAAGAAGAGAAATGTGCTTTTAATTTGGATCTTTTTTACCAATGGTGTTCATAACGACCAATTAAATATTAATATTTTTAATTTTTTTATTGGTGTATCCGTGTGTGAAGTCTAATTGAAAGTTTCAATTTAATCAAATATTTTCATAACACGCCAAGCATTAACGATGTCTTTACCACCAGAAAATTAAAAATTAATTTTTTTACCGGTGTTTTCATCTGTAACGTCTAATTGAAATTTTGAATTTAATTCAGAAACTCGCCAACCATCATTATTGGCATGATGAGTTGTCTATTATAAATATAGAAGTTGATTATGTAATCTGATCAATTATATAAGTCATATCAAATCTTGTATACATTGTAATTATATGAATCTGATTAATTATAGGAATCAAATCAAATCAAATCTTGTATAGTATTATTTTTGTTTCTTAGAATAAGATTGTTGCCTATTTTAAATTCTACCTATATATTTCCTCCAAGAAGGAGAAGAATAACATACAAAAAATTGAGTTTGTAGATACCATTGTTTTTCTACATGGTATTAGAGCAAGGGTCGTAGAACTGCCCAAAAACAAATTTCACCCTCACTTTTTTTCTCTTTTAAACTCATAGAAAATACATGGAAAATCCTAACCCCATTGTTTCTGTTCCATAAAATAACCAAACACCGCCCATTATTATCCACCAAGACATTTCTGCATTCCCTACCAGTATCATATTGGATGAGATTATCAGTAAATTAATTAGATAAATCTTTCTAATCAATTTCTTACCATAAAGCGAATTTAATATTGAAAAGAAATTTTAATTCACTCGGCAGTAGCCTTTGGAGCAAAGTCTATAAAATTTCTTATAAGTAGCCGTTTAATAGCTTGAGCAATTTAATTTAGCGTATTCCTCCCTAATAAATTAAAGTCATAGTTACAACAATCAAGTTCACTCCTTTGCTTCTTATTCTAGTCCCTAACAACAACTACGGATTGAAAGAAACTAGAAAGCACATATATATTATCTTAAAACAATTCAATAAGCATGAACAGAAATCAGTAGCATAATTTTGAAATAAGGATAAATAAGTACTTGAATATGACAATACCAGAAATTCATCTAAAACCAACGAAATAATTATGTCGGTAAATTGCGGTGATAATTACCGATGGATGCTAAAACAATTTTACTGATGGAATGACTGAGGGATTCAAACCGGGATCTCCGTATAGTGACGTGACCAATTCACCGTCAGAATTACTGATGGGAGCACCGACCGAAGTATTCTGTTGGTGATCCTATCACTAAAAGTTAATATATCACCACTTTGCCGACCCTCACCTCTCATATTTCTCCTTTTTCTTCCCCATCCCAACTCTCCCCTCCCAAACTGCAAACAACCACTCCACTTAAAAATATCTTCCTCTTCTTAAAACAAGTCATCTTTCTTTAACTCTCATGGTCACAACATCCATGTTCTGATTTATTGGGGGTTTTATCATTTTTTGTAAGTAAATCTATCTTTTTTTAATTTTAACATTTAAATGTCAATTTTATTGTTTTTTTAGTATATGTATTTTGTTAGTGTATGTACATGTTTTATTGTTATTTCTCAAACAAACTTGTAGTATGAATGTATACTTTTATACTTGTTATGGTTTGTTTTAGATTTTGTAAAATTGTATTTATTTGTAAATTATTGAAACTTTGTTGAATTACCGAATTAGATGTGTTGTGATGAAATAATTAATAGCTTGTTTAACGGGTCCGTTTTAATTTTTATCAATGCTATTGTGGAGTTGTAATTTCTCTAAATTTATATGTATAAATTTGTATGGACATTGATAATTGATAATGAATATTTATGAGAAGTTTTAATTAGTTTGTTCGATAATCTTGAGGTAAACCAATATTTTTACAAGTTTATTCACTTAATTTTATAGAGGTTAGAGATTCACCGCAAGGATTGCGGAGGATGAATTATTGTAATGGGGTTCAGGGTTTTATTAATTTCGCAACATCTATTCCCAGAAATTTTACTAGAGGCGGTACTAAGTATCCATGCAAGAAGTGTAAAATTAAAAAGTATCTGCATCCAGATGTTTTAATGATGCATCTTCTACATAAAGGGTTCATGGAGGATTACCTGTGTTGGTATGCACACGGAGAACTATTTGTTCGTAATGAGAGCATGGTAGAAAGGGTGGTTGGGTCAACTTCTAGTGCTAGCAACGTGCATGTAGTTGCAAATGAAAACAGTAATCCTTACAAGAATATAGTTATGGATGCAATGATAATGAATCAAGGTAATGTCAGTTAATGTTCAATCGCAAAAGAACCTAATGCTGAGGCAACAAGGTTTTTTGATCTGTTGAAATATTCTGACGAACCATTATGGGATGGCTACACAAACCATAATAAATTATCGGCCGTAGCAAATGTGTTCACCATCAAGTCAGATCACTAGTTGAGTGTGGTTGGTTATGATAAAATTATCAAATGGACGAGAAGCATTTTACATGAAGGGAACAGGCTGAAAGAGAACTTCTATGCTGCACAGTCCATGATGAAACCCCTCTGTTTAGGATACCGGAAAATTAACATGTGCCCTAACTTCTGCATGTTATACTACCTTGAAAATGATGAGCTGACCAAGTGCATGACTTGTGGACATTCCCGTTACAAACCCAGAACTGGCAGGGGAAAACTCTCGTGGCATATAAAAAAACATAAATACTTCCTAATCACACCTAGATTGCATAGTTATTCATGTCACCAAGGACTGCTAAGCATATGACATGGCACCGATCACATGATGGGGTTGATGGAGTGATGGTGCATCCTTCTGACGGCAAAGCATGGAAACACTTTAACAATGTGCATCCTCACTTTGCAGCTGAATCAAGGAACGTGCATCTTGGGTTGTGTACAGACATATTCAACCCATTCAGGTCATTTACTGCTCCTTATTCTTGTCGGCTAGTCATACTCACGGTTTATAACTTGCCACCGGGATGTGTATGAGGCCGGAGTTCATGTTTTTTATCTACGGCCATACTCGGTCCGAGCAGTCCAACTTCTTTGTAACGTTGTAAAGTTTGCTTAACTCTTTGCGCAGTTTCATAATGTTCAATATCGTCACCTGAATCATAAATGCATGAATGTGATGGACCAAAAAATATGTGGTTCCTAATGGAATAGGTAACAAAAAAACCTTGTCCCCCACTGCCATTAAGTCATCACCCCTCAAGTCAAACTGGTGTTTGCCCTGAGATATTATTACAATGAAGGATGAACAAAAATCTAGAGTTATGATTCAAAATTAACATTTATCTCGTACTATTTCGAACCTCATTTGAGAACGAGAATCAAAAACGTTCCACAACATGATGATGATGGTGAACTACCTTCCAGTGGGAACTTATCAATATTCTTCAATCCTAGACAGCCCACACCTAAAAATGCCGTAAGGGAAAGATATTTGTCTAAAATAGAGTTCAGACAATCACAAAATTATGTACTATTTAACTATGATGAGCTGAGACCTTTTATTCAGTAAGTATATGTACTACTTAAACTTTGTTAAAAATATACTATTTATATATTATAATATCATAAACTCATATAATTTTGAAAACCTTGTAGGCAACGTCGACAATATTTACCATCCAATAACTCACAGCTGACCGAATCTCAAATCTTTCGATTACAAGATCAATAATTTGCGACGTGGTTCAAAACACATGTAAGTACTATCACAAACTCATTATTTCTTGTAAATTTATTGTATGTCATTATAGAATTCTCGTTTACTGTTCATTATTATACATGATATACAAGGTTTTATCAAATAGGAAGGAGTGTTGCTATTTCATTGTCTTCACTAAGCTTGGGCCCTGAAAGGAAAGTTAAGTGCTACAACAAGTATTTTGTCAATGGATATGTGTTTCATACTAAAGAATACGGTCATGTAAGAAAGACATACAACAACGGTGTTTGTGTTAAGGGATCGACTTATAGTGAGTTTGAAGTTGACTACTATGGTAAATTAGAAGAGGTCGTCGAATCACAATATCATAGCGAGCAGAATAGAGTGTTTTTATTCAAATGCTATTGGTATGACACCACTAACAGAGGAATCAGAGTAGATCCTCACTATGGTCTAGTCGAAATCAACTCAAAAGCTAGACTCCGCAACGTAAACGATGTCTTTGTTTTCACAAAGCAATGTCAACAGGTTTATTACACATACACCCTTTCCTTTAGAAAGAATCGATCAAGAGTTGATTTATTATCTGTTTTAAAAACAAAACTCAGGGGTCGTGTAGAGGTTGTTCAAGATGAGAACAAAGACACAAGTGTGCGAAATGAAGTCTTTCAAGTTAGTGAGTTGGTTGAACCATATCGATTTTCTCTTTCGATTGACTTAGAAGAAAATTCAAATTTTTGGGTTTTCGATGATAGTCTTGTTGATGTTGATGCAGAGGAGTTGAATGTTGTTCTGAGCTCTAGCGGATAAGCAAATGTTGATGAAGATGATGATTATGATATCCACATTGAAGATTGTGATGGAGCTGATGACAATTCAATTGACAAAGAAGAAAAAGAATAAAATTCTAACTAACTATCAGAACACGAAAGTGTAAAGCATTTTTTATAATGTAATATTATAGATGATATTTTGTAACACAAAATATTTATTTTATAATTGTTCACTATGGTTATTGTTATGTGCGAGCATTTTGTAATTTAATTGTTTACAAAAGGATAAATAGGCAATACAAACATAATCACTCATGCAGAGTGCACAATCACCAACATTTCTACTGACGGATACAGTCTGTCGGTATTTTACCGAGAGTTGAAAAATATTTACTGCACATGCCACAATTAGCGATGTCTCTATAGACGGATACAGTCTGTCGGTATTTGACCAAGAGTTGCAAAATATTTACTACACATGTCATAATCACCGATGTCTCTACAGACGGATACAGTCCATTTGCATTCCTCAGCGGGTGGGACTGTTGAGTTCTATGGTGGTGCAGTTCACAATTATCAACGGACTCACCGACAGACTGTGCAAATTCTAAAGTGCAGGTATTAATGCATCTCTGACCGCGTGTATATATCAACGAATTGTGAAAATTCTGGAGGTTCATTTAAAAATTTTAGTGCGTATTTAAATTTACTGATGGACATTTGAAAATTCACTGACGAAATAATTAAAAATAATATTAATTAAATAGTCTATCGGTGATGCCATCGGTAAAACTGCAGTATAAATCCCAGTGACAGCCCTTTCAGTTCATTTCTCTCCTCTTACATTTCATCTCCTCTTTTTTTGCTCTCATCTATTGTGAAAATTTAAGTTATTTTATTGTAATCTTGAACTTCTTGTAATCTTCAACAAATTAAAAGGTATGTATTTTCATTTAATATGCTTAATGATTTTATTTTTCTCATTTTTTCTTTGTTTTATTAATAATATGTTTTTGTTGTGTTTTTTTTTTTTTTGTATTGTACGCAGATAAAATCCTGAAATAAACATACAATTAAGGTAAGCATTTTTCATTCCTAAAGTCTATAGTTTTTTTTTAATTTGTTCAATATATTTTATTGTTTGTATTGCCATAAAAATTGAATATATAGGATTAAATTTCATTATTTTATCTCAATTTTACTCTATTATTACATGATATGTGTTGAATTATTTCCATTAATTTTAATTGTTATTGATGAATTTCTATAGATGTTAGTTGAATATATAAAATTAAATGTTATATTTTTCCTTTATTTTATTGTTAAATTTCTATAGATGTTAGGTTATATATAAGATTTTTCAATGGAGTCAATTGGTTTATGGCTACTGTCAATATTTGCATGTTTGAAGGCTTTGGGTAGTCTCCAGTATATGGGAGGTGCTGCCAAATTTTTTTTAATAATCGAATTTAATTATGTAATGTATTTGTATAAATTTGTGTAGATGCATAGAATCACTACACCATTAAACAGTTTTACTGACGGAATAATTATGTCGGTGTAAGGCATAAACTCCGTGGGTAAAATTATTAACAACGATCTCACCGACAACCTTAGTCCGTCGGTATTCTAATCGTCGGTAATTCCCCTTTCCGTCGCTAATTCTGTCGCAAACAAAAAAACCACTCACCGACGGTCTTACAGACGGATATGCACGGCAAAAAAAAAAGAATTTCCCTCGAGAACATTACCGACGGACTACACTCGTTTGAATTTTCAACAGTAAGTACCGATGGATAGTGTCCGTCGGTAATTATGGCATGGGTGGTAATTGTTTGGCAACTCTTTGTGAAATACCGATGGATAATGTTCGTCGGTAAAGCCATCAGTATGTATTTAAAATATATAAAAATAATAATTTATTAATAGTAAAAAAGCTTAATAAACAAATAAAATTGGATTAAACATTAAAAATATAAAAATAATGTTAAATAATATTCATCCAAATATTCATTACAAATTTAATGTGTTTAAAAAACAAAATTAAACTAGAATAGCGGCGGAGCTGGAGGAGGAGGAGGAGGAGAAGGCTGGTTGTTTTCGGGACCGTACGACCAAAAAGAAACTACACATGTATCATCACCCATCTTTGATCTCATCTCCATGACTATTTGATGGAGCTCATCATAATTCATCGAGAGTTGTTGATATTGTTGTTTCAAGGCCATGAACTTAGATTGGGTGCTCGATATTGATGGAGAGCTCCTAACGGTTGAGACACTACGGGCCGAATACAAGTTTTTGGCTGTAGTGTTGGAGAGTCCATAGACCTGATTTTTTTCGGGTACACCAGACGATCCCACCTCCATCCACAAATTTGGATCGAAATCTGGATGGGTCGAAAGATTGTCCCCATATCTCTCCCTCAACCAGCTATTATAGGTCTCCTGAATTTTTTTTTTAAAAAAATCATCATATTCAATTCAAGAAAATAATAACTTACAAAATAAAATGAATGAATGAACATACCACGAAGTGCTGAGCACGGTTGTCCATGAACTGCTGCACCCTCTTTTGGCGGTTTAGACTCCGCACAAGCGTCTCTACAAACAACTCCATTGAACTCGGCTCACGTCCAAGAGACGCAGCCTGTAAGGAAAAAATATGTTGCAAGTTAAATATATTATAAGAAACGACAAATTAATTAACAATATATTTCATTAAAATTAATCTTACCATCCGCTTTGCATGTGCACTGAATGGGACGGATCTGCCAGTGTGCGTGGTCACCGAACCATAAATTTACCGGTTCCGGTTGTTGGCGCCGGACTGTGAGCATCGTGAGAACCGCTTTGAGGTCATGTGCTCAATATATGCTGTCCATATTTCCCCCGATATGAATGGCGGTTTGAATTCCCGCCAAACCGCCACCTCATTCCATCCTTCAAGACCGTTATCCCTCGCATGTCTTTTTGATTTTTTTAGGATGTCATACCAAAAATCAAGCAACTAAATTCCATAGTAACAAATTAGAATTTAGAACATAAAATTATAAAACAAAAATAAATATTATTTTCAATGTTACCTAGTTGCCGCATGATTCTTTCATACCCTCCTCACAACATTGTTGTTCGCCCTATCTCACTCAAATTTGTTCTGTGTATATAAATAATTCATATAAAATAAAAATAGTACAAGATATAAATTATAAAAATAATTTATTAAAAATAAGCTGGAAATTAAAAGTTAACACCGACCTGAAATCGCTTAAACCATGCATCGATATTAGGTTTCCACTCAGGATGTTTGGAAACTTGGCTCCATTGAAACAATGGAATCTCCATCGACGATTTAAACGCTAATGTTATAACCCTTGCAGCCTCAATGTTTGTGAACCTGAAATTAAATAAAATTAATAATATTAATTAGTTCATAAATTATGTTATAAGTTAAAAAAAAAACTAAAACCTAAACAAACTTACACTGAGAGGTCATCCTTCCATTGTGCCTGGTACTTGCGGGCGAATTGACGCCGCTGTGGAAGCACACCGCCTCTGTGCTATGAAACCACACTAGAAAAGGCAGCATCACAAGTTGGTGCAGATTCCTCGCCGTGATTAGCACCTAAGGATACATCCTACTTGCTGCTAGAAGAACTAGCTGCAACCGTCTGCTAACGATGTGTTGTAGATTTCATTCTACGCATCTACACAAACATATATGAATAATTACACAATTAACTTCAATTATTTTAAAAAAATTCGGCAGCACCTCCCCTATATAGAAGGCTACCCATAGTTTTCAAACCTGCAAATCTTTATAATAACCACAAACCAATTGACTCCAGCAACATCATATATTCAACCTAACATCTATAGAAATTCAATTATTTAAAAAAATTCGACAGCACCTCCCCTATATTAGAGACTACCCACAGTTTTCATACCTACAAATATTGCAAAATCAACTCTATACAACCTAACATATACAACCTAACATCTATAGAAATTCAACATCTATATATTTTCAACTAAAATCAATACAAATTCATAAATAACAATTAAAATTAATAAAAATAATAAACAACATAACAAACAATAATATATTAAAATTAAGATAAACTAATTAAATTTAATTCTATATTTCAATTAACATGTAAAACATAAATTCAACAATAACAATTATAGCAATACAAACAATAATATCCTAAATTAAGATAAACTAATTAAATTTAATTCTATATATTAATTAACATTTAAAACATAAATTAAACAATAACAATTATGGCAATACAAACAATAATATCATAAAATTAAATAATAAAATTAAAAAATTAAAAAACACTATACAAAACAACCTAAACACAAAACAAACAATACACAAAACTAAAAAACACTACATCAATTCAAAATAAATATAGGAATAAAAATTGTTTACCTAAATAGTGTGTTGATTTTAAGATTTTAACTATAAACAATACACAAAACAAAGAACGCCAAAAACAATAATCATAATTAAAATAAAAAAAATACAAAGATAAAAAAAAAAAAAGAATACATACCTTTTAATATGTTTAAAACTACCACCAAAACAATAAAATGTCTTCCAAAAACTAAATAGAAATGGAGAGAAGAAGAGAAATGGAGATGAAGAGCCAAGAGAAAAAATGAACCAAATAGGGGGTGGGGGGTTTTTACATATCATTATTTCCGACGGTATTACCGACGGACATTTATTGTTGTCAGTGGCATTAAATTTCATCGGTAATACCGTCGGTAATTAATGGATATTCGCATAAAAAAAGTTTGAAAATCCCGCCAGACTTTTCGATCCGTCGAAAAATCCATCGGTAATTGTGTCGACCAACCACGCGTCTGACATGCGTGCGCTTCGGGATGTGCGTAAAGCGTTGGTGACTCCGTCGGTGAAGCCGTTGGTAAATTTTTTCAACTCTTTATGAAATACCGACAGGTTATAGTCCTTCAGTGTATTCGTCGGTGATTGTGGCACAATCCCGCAAATTTTTTTCAACTCTCTGTGAAAAACCGACAGGTTATAGTCCGTCGGTGAAACAGTCAATATTTTTTATTTTTTGTCTATCCCCTTCACAAAATCTTGAATTGCAAACTTACAACACACACATCATAATAACAAGAGCTGACAATTAAAGAAGAATAAATATTTCATATTAAAAAATATTACATTATAAAAATAAGGCTTTACAACATGTTTAGTTAGTCAGAATTTTCATCTTCATCCTCAATTGAATTGTTATCATCAGCTTCATTGCATTCTTCAATGTGGTTATCATCTTCTTTAACAAGGAGAAGGGGAAGAAGAAGGAGAAACAGAGAAAGAGAGTGTCGGCAGAGTGTGTATATAATGGCTTTTACCGATGGAATCACCAACGGACACGTTTCGTCGATGATTCCATCGGTGATTCCGCCGGTGAAAGTACCACGTCACTGTACGACTATATTGGTTTGAATCCTTCGGTCATTCCGTCGGTAAACTCGTCTTAAAATAATCCACGTCACCACACCATTGCAACTTTCCAAACAAACTATATAGGTCGTCAACGATACCGTCGGTATATACTGATAGACTTATTTTGTTAATATATACCGACAGTATCGCCGATGGCCTGATTCCATCGGTATATACCAACAGAGTTTGAGACAGAATTATTTCCATCGGTAAAAATTACTAACGAAAAAATTCTGTCGGTAATTCCATTGGTTTTCGCTGGTTTTCTGGTAGTGAATGAAATCAATAGCACATCGTGAGCATATGGTTGCAGCTAGTTCTTCTAGCAGCGAGGATGACTTCTCCTTAGGTGCCTATCAAGAAGAGGCACCTGCACCGACTCGCGATGTTGCCTCTTCCAGCGCGGTTTCACAGCGCAGAGGCAGTGTGCCTTCACAACGGAATCAATTCACCCGCAAGTATCAGGCACATTGGAAGGACGACCTTTCAATGTAAGTTTGTTTTGGTTTTAGTTTTTTTTAATTATAACACAATTTATGACTAACTAATTAATATTTCATTAATTTAATTTATTTTAAGGTTCGCAAACATTGAGGCCGCCCGAGTAATAACATCGGCGTTTAAATCGTCAATAGAGATTCCATTATTTCAATAGAGTCAGATTTCCAGACATCCTGATTGGAGACCTTATATCGAAGCATGGTTTTGAAGATTTCAGGTTGGTGTTAATTTCTAATTTCGAGCTTATTTTAATAAATTTTTATTTTTATTTTAAATAAATTATTTATACACAACACAAATTCAAGTGGGATAGCGTGCATGACAATGTTGCGAGGAGGGTGTGGGAAAATCACGCGGCAACTAGGTAACGTCGAAAATAATACAATATATATTTTTTAAAATTTATGTTTTAAAATCTAATTTGTCACTATGGAAGTAGGTTGCGTGATTTTTGGTATCAATCACAGAAAGGCTGGAATGACATGGCAGTTTGGCAGGATTTCAAACCGCTATACATCTCAGGGGATATATGGCCACAATATATTCAGCACATGATGTCTGAGTGGTTCACACAACGCTCACAGTCCGGTGCCAACAACCAGAGCCGGAAAATTCATGGTTCAGTGATCACGCACACCGGCGGCTCGATTCGGTTTGCTGCACATGCAAAACGGATGGCAAGATTAATTTAAATAAAATATATCATTAATTAATTTGTTGTTACTTATAAATATATTTAACTTGCAACATTTTTTTCTTACAGGCTACGTCTCTTGGACGTGAGCCGAGCCCAATGGAGCTGTTTGTAGAGATGCACGTGCGGAGTGAAGACCACCACAAGGGGGTGCAACACTTCGTGGTACGTATCTTCGTTCCACCATTTTATTTTGTAAGTTATTATTTTCTTGAATTGAATATGATGATTTCTTTTTTAATTTTCAGGAGACCTATAATAGCCGGTTGAGGGAGAGATATGGGGACAATCCTTCGACCCATCTGGATTTCAATCTGGATTTGTGGATGGAGGTAGGATCATTTGGTGGACCCGATAAAAATCGGGTGTGCGGGCTCTCCAACACTACGACTGAGAACTTGCGAGCGGCCGTAGTGTCTCAACCGATGGGAGCTCCCAATCAGTATCGACCACCCAATTTAAGGAGTTAGTGGTCTTACAGCAACACATGACTCATCTCACCGAAAAATACGAGCGACTCTCGGCAAATTATGAACAACTCCGCCAAATGATCATGTACATGAGATCATTTATGGGAGATACATGTGCGCCCCTCTTTTTGGCCATTTGATCCCGGAAACAACCAGCCTCCTCCTCCTCCAGCTCCGCCATTGTTCTGGTTTAGTTTTTTTTTGGAAACACATTAAATTTGTAATGAATATTTGGATGAATATTATTTAACTTTATTTTTATATTTTTGATGTTTCATACAATTTTATTTGCATAATTGGTTTTTTTACTATTAATTTATATAATTTTATATTATTTACTCTACATAATTTTTAATTTTTTTTAAATCACAACCGACGGATTTCTAGATGGACGTAGTCCATTGGTATTTTACATATAGTTGAAAAATATTTACTGCATATGTCACCATCACCGACGGATATATTTCGTCGGTGTTTTATCGAGTTTCAAAATATTTACTGCATATGCCACGCTCACCGACAGAACTATTCTGTCGGTGATTTACCACTGGAAATACAGAAAAAATTATTCCATCGGTATATTTCCAGCGGGAATATTTTTTTACACGCATTTTTTGTCTGTAAAACCATCAGTTATTTATTTATTTTTTACCGCCAAAATTAGCGACAGAACTTGGAATTACCGAAGAACGCTATGCCGGCGACGTTTTCTATCGGGAAATTAATCGGTAATGATTTTACCGACGAATTGGTAATCTTACACCGATGGAATAGTTTCGTCAGTAAAACTGTTAAATGTTGAAGTGTGAAAGAATTACAATGATGATATTATTTCTGACAACTTAATAATAAAGATGGTGTCTGTTTCCCTTGAACCGAAAGCCAAACTTTAGTTCATAGATGCCAGAAAATTAACAAAAAAAAGAGAGAAAAGAATGCTACAGAGAAGAAGAAGAGAGTTCTTTTTGTCATGATTTGCTTATTTTATTCCCTCCCTCAACTGTTATCTTTTGTTAGGATTCTTATCCTAATTAGAAGTCCTTAATATTACTTAATTCTTTTTCTTTATCTATCTATTAAGGTTGGTTAAATCCCTCAAAATTTATGTTGGAAACTGATTATGTTGTTGGCACAACTTTTTTGTAATTTACACTCTACTGCAGCTTAAACTTTTGTTTCTGACTTGGTTTGTTGCAATATCCGGTTATTCTAGCTATATTCTATCATTTAGAATGTTAGAGCCTTAATTTGCACCTTTCTTACATTCTAAGGTCCATCATTTCTATTTCAGACTCCCAGCTATAGTGGGATTCTCGTCACCATTAGTTTCCTTATCAGATCAGAACACCAATCTTGTCCTTCAGCTTGTGCCCAAATTTATCTAACTTGACATCCTACATAAAAGTTGTATTCCTAAATATGTAGATGATTTTGGGCTTTTGAATAGCATGATTTTGATATTTGAAACTTAAGATATGTCCATTTGAATCTATAGTGTGAAAGCAGAGAATCCTGCTACAGGTAGAATTTCAGCTCGATTTTGCAAGTTTGATTAGAGATCCAAATGAATTAGAATTTATGTTCATGATACCATCCTGGAAAGCATGATATGTATATTTTAACTTTGATTCAACCAATATTCATATCCTGAAATTATAACTCGGTGAAAAATCTATCATAAAAAACAAGATCTGAAATATAAAATATAAAAATTCTTATTTTTTAATAATTAATTCATAAAAATCTCTTAGCATGTCAGACTCATAAAAAGTAAGTTGCAAATGCCAATAGTTTTCTTGAAATTATATATTTTCAGAAT
>Ga0325404_1002434_pt1 | contig 19973 bp, 18 predicted proteins | sample PopdelMetagenome_18_FD_205664 | JGI IMG/M metagenome (GOLD analysis project Ga0325404, IMG submission 205664) | Populus deltoides microbial communities from Bellville, Georgia, United States - Xylem-Control-R1 | ecosystem: Host-associated > Plants > Phyllosphere > Stem > Wood/Secondary xylem... | reverse complement strand
TCTCTTCTTCATCCTCCATCTCAATCTGTTTTGACCTTTGCTCTTCAAGTTCTTTCCCACTTCGCAGCATGATTGCACTAACATTCTCTTTTGGATTTAATGCTTGGGAGGGTAACTTTCCATTCATCTGTGCTTCCAATTTCCCCACACTTGAAGCTACTTGCCCCATTTGCTTTTCCAAGTTGTGAATACTTGACCTTGTTTCCTGTTGAAAAGACATGACATTTTGTTGCAAGGTAACAGTATTAGAAGCCAAAGTTTTCATCATCTCACGAAGATCATCATTGGATGACGACCCCACAACATTGGAGTTTGTGAATGGAGGAGGTTGTCTTGCTTGATAATTCTGTTGGGATTGAAATCCATGGGGATGGAACTGTCGGCCTTGATTGCCTGGTTGGGATGGGTTGCCGTAGCGTAAGTTGGGATGATCTCTCCATCCGGGATTGTACGTGTTGGAAAAGGGATCATATTTACGCTGGGGCTGTCCGTTGAATGCTCCATCAATTGCATGAGCTTGTTCAATGTAGTCTTCTTGCATTGTTGGGCACATATCCGAAGCATGTCCTTGTAAGGAGCATATGCTACAAACTTTCACCTGCTGCACATTTCCACAAGCCAAAGAACGCACAAGAGAAGTAAGATCATTAACTTTACTTTCAAGGTTAGAAATACTTACCTCATTTACTCGTTTGTTGGAGAAGTCTCCACGAGTGCCAAATTGTTTTGAGTTGGCTGCCATGTTTGAGATCAATTGGCGTGCAGCCTCGGGTGTCTTATCCACCAATGCGCCTCCACTTGCAGCATCAATGATACTACGGTCAGTAGGCATCAATCCTTCATAGAAATATTGAATGAGCAGCTGATCGGGTATTTGATGATGAGGACATTGAATGCAGAGTTGCTCAAATCTTTCCCAATATTCGGAGAGTGTCTCTCCATGAGATTGCCGAATCCCACATATTTCTTTCCTTATGTTGGCAACTCGAGATGCTGGAAAATACTTCTCAAGGAAAATCTTCTTCATGGCATTCCAAGTTCCAATAGATCCTGGGAGAATAGAGAAAAGCCATGCCTTTGCTGCCCCCTTCAAAGAGAAAGGGAAAGCTTTCAACTTAACTTGTTCTTCATCAACTCCATTCGGTTTCATGCCAACACAAACCATATGGAACTCCTTGAGATGAGTATGAGGATCTTCTCCTGCAAGACCATTAAATGTGGTAACAAATGTATAAAATCAGATTTGAGCTCAAAGTTTACATTATTGTCAATGTTTATGCACAATGGTTGATTTTCCACGTTAGGAGCAGCAAGCTCCTTGAGTTTTTGTTGTCGTGCAACCGCCATGGTGTTGAGGTGAGCTTCCTTTCTTAACCTGTGTAAAGTGCTTTCTATTTCAAGATCAATCTGTACTTGAATTTGATTAGTAGAACGGGTCACAGACATAAATTGCTAAGAAAACTCAAAAGAAAGTAACCACACAAGAGATCAAAAACAATGCAAATTGTACGAAAATCCTACGGTAGAAAACTAAAACTACCTAAAAACACTAGAAAACAGCGGAATTTGGCCTCAATAGGGTGGGGCTAGTAATCATCACTAGTCCTGTTCAGAATGTCATTTCCCTTCAGGAAACAAAAGGCCGATACCTAATTCCACCAAAAACTCTGTTTTGAACAGTACTACTGCCGCAAGTGAATAGCACCGTTGCAAGCAAAAATTCTGTTTCTCTTTTTTTTTTGAATCACAGCAAATAAAAATAACAGTACAAGCACAAGAATCAACTAAAATTACCTCCCCGGCAACGGCGCCAAAATTTGTTGCGATGTCGCAGTCGAATAAATTAATTACCCTAGCTTCAAACACAACACACAAGATAGTATAGAGCAAGAAAGGGGTCGATCCCATGAGGAAGTTTCGAGTCAGATTTTTATGTTGTACGTTATGTAATTGGGGGGATTTAGTTTATGATTATCTAAACTATGGCAACAATTAAACTAGCAAACAAAATCAATTAAAACCAAAACTTATCAAGAAAACAAACCTTGGTCCCAAGCACACATCCACCAACGAAAATTAGAACCGATCCTTGAAATGAAAATTGCAGTTTATGTTCTGAAATTTTATCTTTTTTAATGTTGATTAATTAACAGATCCGCCGTATAACTAATCCTAATCAACAAACAATCAAAGTGTCCGCACTAATGATTCAATTTAATGGTAGCTTTAAGAACTAGATAATTATATCAAGATTAACATACAAGCTGTCCTCAGCTTGTGTCACTTTGTTCAAATGTTCTCCCTAAGTTCAATAACGTAGTTCCGCCACAATTATCAAGCTTAGTTGCTTCACAAGTTCATATATCACAACTCCGGTTTTGAAATTAAACTTAGCAATAGATTGTTCACAACAATAACTTAGAGTCCGCTCTAGCTATCATCAACAACAATCATAGGAAATATGCATAGGAAAACAATCATGCTCATTCATAACATAAACTGAAAATAAAAGGAAGAATAAATCTCACGGTTCTTGAAATCCGAAGGTTTGTTGTGTCCTTGTAACCAAGAAAAGAGCTTAGCCTTGCATAACTATTGAACAACTACTTCTAAAGAATGAAAAGACCATGATTTTTGGGTTTGTAGAGGAGAGAATCTGTGTTTATTCTCTGCTGGCTGCTGCCTCCTTCTGCTCTCCCTCTTTTCTGCTGGCTGCTGCCTCCTTCTGCTCTCCCTCTTTTCTGCTGGCTGCTGCCACTTCTCTCTTTCTTTTTATATGCTAAGAAACCCTAGTCTTTATTTTACAAAATGGTCATTCCTTAAGTTGGCAGTTTACATTCAAGTACTTCAATAACTATTTTCCCTAAAAAGAAGAAATAGACTTGCATGAAATCTTCAAGCTCTGACTTAGAGGAGCTAAATTGCTGATATAAGAACTTGGATGTCAGTTAAGATGCTTTGGAATGTAATTTGGACTCGTTTCTTCACAAAACCTGTTTGTTGGCAGAATTCAGTTGTCATCTTTGGAAACTCATATCTCCCTCATATGACATCTTTTTTGGCTAATATTTAGAGCGTGGATAGTTCTTTGAATTAGGAATCCAAGAAAATTGATTTTGCATCAATTGGACTTCTGTAGCTCCAGATATTAAATTTTGAATGGCCAAAGGTCAACACTGGCAGAATGCGAGATTTGAATTTGCAGGATATGATTTCCATGATGTTTCTCTTTTTATTTTTCTTGCATTACATTTCCAGAAAGGTATGGATGTTAGGTTTTTAGTGCCACTGGAATTACTTCATTTCAATCTCTAGAACTCACGCTCTGCACAAAACATCGACTAAACGTTAAATCTGCCAATTACCTCCAATTTACTCCTTTTTGCATCTTTCATCCAAAAGTACCTTCAAAACATAAAACAAAGAATATCAAGACATTTTATATATAAAACATGGACAAAAAATTAGGTAGAAGTGGGTGAAACTATTGAATAATATCGTTATATTAAAGATCATGACCTCCAAGCCAAGTTTGCATCTTTAGCTACAAAAGTCGAGGCACTAGAATTGAAAAAGAGTGGTCAATTAAAATCTGTTCAAGACATTGTGTGTCAAATTTGTGAAACCAAGAAACATTCAGCCAATGACTGTCCAACTTTACCTTCTTTTAAGGAATATCTTCATGAACATGCCCATGCTTTAAACAGTTTCCGAAGGCCCAATCATAACCCATACTCGCAAACATACAACCCTGGTTGGAGAAATCACCCAAATTTCAGTTGGAAAAGTGATAATAATAATGCACAAACTTCACAACCATCATTTCAAGCACACCATAATTTCCAAAATTCTCATGGATATGCACCTCCTTATGCTCCCCCTCCTAAAAGAAATCTTGAGGAAACACTGCATGCATTCATTGAAAAGCAAGAGATAATTAACACTCAACTTGCTCAAAGCATGACAAATTTTAAAGATACTCTTGCAAAATTCACATCTGCTCTCAGTTTTCAAGAGAAAGGTAAGTTTCCATCTCAACCACAACAAAATCCCAAGGGGCAATACAATGCAAATGCAAGTAGTTCTGGAAGCCAACACATGGATCAAGTCAAATCAGTCATTACTCTCCGCAGTGGTAAGGTTATTGAAAAACCCATTCTTGAACCTTGTGAGAAAGATGATGAGTTAATCTCTAAGGGTAAGGAAGGGGTTGAATCTGAACATTGCAAAGAAAAGACTGATTCCGTGCTAGCACTTCCATTTCCTCATGTCATGACCAAACAAAGAAAAGTCAATCACAACTCTAAAATCTTTGAAACTTTCAAACAGGTAAGGATCAATATACCTTTGTTAGATGCTATTAAACAGGTAACTTCTTATGCTAAATTTTTTAAAGATGGTAAGGATCAATATACCTTTATTGGATGCTATTAAACAAGTACCTTCTTATGCTAAATTTTTTAAAGATCTGTGCACTGTGAAGAACAAGTAAGTGCCATTCTTCAGAACAATAATGCTTTGAAATATAAAGACCCTGGTTATCCTACAATTTCTTGCTTTATTAGAGAACATAAAATTGAAAGAGTTTTACTTGATCTTGGAGCTAGTGTGAATTTACTTCCATATTCAGTTTTTCAAAGTCTCAATCTAGGTGAGTTAAAACCAACTTTTGTAACTCTTTTACTTATCGATAGATCTGTAAAAGTGCCTAGAGGAATAGTTGAGGATGTGTTAGTACAAGTCGATAAATTCATTTATCCTGTGGATTTTATTGTCTTGGACATACAACATGTTGAAGCATGTAATTCATTTCCTGTTATTTTAGAACGTCCGTTGTTTGCAACTTCTAATGCATTGATTAATTGTAAGAATGGACTTATGATGCTATCATTTGGAAACATGACATATGAGATGAATATTTTCAACATTTGCAAGCAACCTGGAGATGATAATGATTTACAAGAAGTAGATTTTATTGAAGAATTAGTTTATGATCAATTTGAATCTACCTTAAGTAAAATTGAGTTTGATGAATATGAAGAATTGCAAATGATTTATTCTCAGGAAGAAATCACAGATGAAAATGGCATCGAAAATGTTGATGCAGATCTTTTATCAAGAGTGACAATAGATTCGACATCCGACATCACACGAGTCGATGATTACTTTCCTGACAAATCCTTACTTTCTCTTAGTTTAATGTCTTGGTTTGCTAAAAATATCAATTTTCTTGCTTCAGGAGATTTGCCAGCTCATTGGAGTATCAATGACAAAAGAAAGTTTTTGAACGAAGTGAATAACTTTTGTTGGGATAACCCCTACTTATTCAAATATTATCCTGATCAAATATTTTAAAGATGCATTGTGGACAATGAGGTCATTAGTGTCATTAAACTTTGTCATTCTGAGGCATGTGGGAGTCATTTCTTGTCAATAAAGACGACTGCAAAAATCTTACAAAATAGATTTTATTGGCCCACCATGTTCAAGGACACGCATGTATTCTACAAAACTTGTGAAAATTGTCAAAAAGTTGATACTGGTCAAAAAGTTTTGCTTTATAATTCTCGACTCCATTTATTTCCTGGAAAGCTAAGATCAAAATGGAGCAGTCCATTTATTGTGAAACATGTGTATCCTTATAGGGCCTTTGATATTGAGAATACAAATAATGAAAATGTTTTTAAGGTAAATGGACATCGTTTGAAAGCTTACTTTGATAATTTTCCTAGTGAAAATGAATCCATTGGTTTGAATGATCTTATAGATAAAGGTTGATTATTTTGTTTTTCTTACATTGTTTTTGTGTTTGTTTTTGGTGTGACTCTTGTTTTGCTAGTCTCTCTCACCCCGGTCAAATGGCGGATAATGGTACTCCGTGACTCTTAAGTCGGTTCTTTCAGTTTCCTATGATAACTGATATCTGTGTATATATTTGTTCAATTTCTTGTTCCTTCTCTTTGCATCTCTTTTCCACATCTCATCTAAAAAATGGACACCACTCTTGAAAAATTGAAAAAGTATTTTCCCACTTTGCCTCAAAATGCGATTACAAAAATTTATCGAGCTAGGTGTGCAAGATTAAGGTTGTTAATGAATTATGGAATTCCTGAAGATATTCGCTGACAATTGTTTTTATCATTGTTTTATCCTTATATCAATATCACATATCAAAGTTCTCTTTTTTATTATTATTATTATTATTATTATTATTATTATTATTACTATTATCGTTGTTGTTGTTGTTGTTGTTGTTGTTGTTGCTGCTGTATTCTTGTTATTTATAATTTATATAGTTAATCTCCCTATGGTTCGATCCCGGTCTTGCCGGGTTATTTATTACTTCGACATTCCTGCACTTGGAAGAAGACATCAATCTTTTGATCGTGTTATCTATAACCCTTAATCTTAGATGGGTTCTTGAAATTTTAGTTTCTCTCTTGATTTGCAAAAATGGATACAAAATCTCCCCCTTTTCTTTCCTTACAATTGCTATAGATTTTTTGTGAGAAAAGGAGTATTTATGCTTTATAATTATTCTTATTTGCTTTTAAACCTCATTTTCTTTAAGTGTATCATTTTTTGCCCCCACATCTTTTTTTCTTCTTATGATTAAGTTATACCTCTTTTCTTTTCTTATAATTTCACCTCATAATTTTTAGTTTAGTTTATTTTCTTTAATTTAATCCAGCCTTGATTTTTTTTTCTCGGGGTTTACACCTTTTCATTCATAATAACAACTTAAATAACAATACAATTAACCAACAGTCCACTACTTACGGAAATTAAGCAATAACTAACAGCCCATAATTAATAACTACTGCGTAAAAGACTCTAATGTGTTAACAACCAAATAACTAACTGCAGATCCTAGACATATTGAATACCCAAAGACTCGGGCAACATTACAGCCCCACTTTTCCAAGACCTTACGTCCATATCACCTAAGGTCACATCCTCCTATCAGACCCATGACATTGCCTCCAATAATCCCAAATCAATCAGATCCATTTTAACCAAAAACAAACCCTAAATAATTTATAAACAAAATAAAACAAGGTAAGTATTACTAAACATTCCAGCCTTGAGGCAACCAGAAATAACCTCAACAAATCAAGATTTTGGACCTAGTGTGCCTAAAATCTGTCATCGCTAAGACACTCTGCAAAAAAATCATAATAATAATAAGAAAATTAATCGAAAGCAATAATGAAACTACAGATTTTAAACTAATAATAATAGTTGCAGTAGAATGCTTATAGATTTTGATGGCTCCAGAACTGAAGCCATCCTTATAGGCTCCTCCAATAGCAAATGATGTGAATGCATCCTTCTTTCCAAGTTATTAATCACCATTACACTCTCTTTTAGTTATTAATCACCATTACACTCTCTTTTAATTATTAAAGACAAACAAAGATGACTCCCAAGGACGGGAGGATTTGTGTTGTTTTCTAAACCTACTAAAGTCGCAATAACAATATAAACAATAGACCCACAATGCTTCAGACAGTAAATTTTTTAAAAAAGAATTTTTAAACTTGTAAATTATTTTTATAAAAAATTGTATAAATCAAAAAAATAATATAAACATTTAATCAAATAAATTGATAATTATTTATATAAATAAATAAATAAATAAAAATTTGTTAATAATAACAAAAAAAACTGAAAATGAGAAAATAAAGTAGGCCAAGATATTTAATACGAGTCATTTAACCAATTGTGTTTAATGAATTTATTTATAAAAATCAATTGTAACAGAAATTGACACACACATATAATTTATTGAATAAAATAAAAGGAAAACAATTATATTCAAGGTTGCTCATGTTAAAAATATTTTTTAAAAAAATATATATTTTTAAAAATAAGTTTAAGCTATATAAGATATAAAAAAAATAAATTATAGATAAATCATATTAAGCTCATAAAAAAATTAAACACACTCAATATAATAATAATAATAATAATAATAATAATAATAATAATAAATTATTGTTTTAAAAAGGCTAAATAAGCCAAATAACTCACAAAGAAGTGGTATTAATCAAAACATAAATGTAAAAATTATTTTTAAAAATATATATAAAATAGTTCTTTTAAAAAATTGTATATATAAAAAAAGAAAAGAATGGTGTCAGGGTTTTTTTTTTCTAAAGTTAATGGGGCGAACAATTCGTTCTTTGCCAAAAACAAATGACGATGCGTCATCTATAATTTCCTAGAATCCGGCCATTGTGGTGGCCGGAAAAACAGGGTTCTTGTTTTTTCAACCCACTTTTAACCCAAAACACCAAGGAAATACTCTTAAAACCTTGTCTAACCAATATATGGCCTCCCAAAACACAAAAAACCACCCCAAAACCCATATTCAACCTGAAACAAAAAATTTTCTAAAGCTCATATCTATTTTTATTTTAGGTGTTTTCAAGGTAAGAAAACACTTAATCTTAACACCCTTCATCATATGGAACCATTTGACACAAAATCGACCTGTTTTAGTGGTTGAAATCGTTGTCAATGATAATTTTTTCTTTTTAAGCCGGAATTCAGCAAACCCCTCTCTTTTCCACTGAAAAAAAGACTGAAAAAAATAAAGTATGATATCAAAATGTAATATTTAAAAATCATAAGGATCGATTACCTAATAGTTTTAAAAGATAGAGGACTAAAATGAACAAAAGTAATATTTAAAAATCATAAGGATCGATTACCTAATAGTTTTAAAAGATAGAGGACTAAAATGAACTTTTCAAACATATTACAGAGCTAACACCCATTTACCTGTATTTTTCACTTAAGCCCGCTTCCTTTCAATTCAACCCTTACCCAAAAAAATGCAATTAGGCTCCAATTTGTGCTAAAAAAAGGCTCAATTGTGTAAAAGAAAAGTTTGAAGATCAAATTGAAAATTTTCAAAATTTTCACTTTTAACATTCACAGTAAAATGTGAGAGGATGAACAATAAAATGGCTATAGTAAAAAACGTCACATGCTTTATAGTTTCTTATAACATATGCCTCTCCTGTTCTACCAAGCACCTCTAATAAACTATGTTTTGTTTTCTTACAATAAACACAAACCTCGTAGTAGTCCCCCTTAACTTTTCATTTCTTTCATTTGGTTATTGTCGACAAATTACTTATATCTGCTTAGTGTCCTAGTATTGAATGGACTGAAGGAATAGAAACAGTTTGGTTAGAGGATAAAAACAAAGACATAAAATAAATATCATTGATATTATCTTAAAGTGAATTTTTATTTTTGAAAAATAGAAGGTAGAGAAGACATGTCTATTTTGTTTTTATTATCTACATCTCTCATGTCTTAAGAAAGTAATCAAATGTTATCTTAGAGATGACATTTTAACTTTTTCATGCATTCAACAAATCTTATTATATGAGAAAATCATCATTCCCCTTTTTATTTAAACATTTGTAACTTTATTATTCCTTTATTTGTGTTTTTTTTACCTAACTAACAATAGTTAAGCATTTAATGTAGGATAATTACTGTTAATGTTTTCTTCAATTATTTTAGAAGAAGATATGATTCATTAGGGAAATTTATTGGATGGGGGATTCAAATGATAAATTTGGTAGTTTGGAGGCTAGATTAATATTTTATATATTGTTGGGATTGTTATAAGGTTTGCCTTGGTTTGCCTTTATTATTATTATTATTATTATTATTATTAGGGTAAATTATAGTTCGCATTCTGTTGTTTAGTCAACTTTTTACTTTGTTTCTATTCTTTCAGAATTTATAATCTATAACCTGGAGTTTACAAGTTCATAATAATATACATCATCACTCCGACACGTCAAAAAAAGTCAACAAAAATATTTGGATTATTTGTAGGATTGTTATTATATTCAATTTAATGACTAAAGAGCTTATGTTGCGTGAAAATAACAAAAAACACCATTAAAGTTATCATTGCTTATTTTCTAAGAAACTAATCGTTGTGCATTGCATTAGAAAATATCATCCTTAAATATTTTTAACTATTTTTCTTTTTTTTTCTTATCATTTCCAACCACAAATACAATCAAATTCTTCATAGTGTTTTTACACACTATTCTCTTAACTAAGTAACCATTTTCAACAATTAAAAATTCTAACAACATTATAACACAAACACATCATTTGAGCAAAAATACCTGTTAAAATTTCATCGAACACACCTAAGAAAATTTCATCACACAACCAAAAATTCAACATAAAAGTACAGAAAAAATATAGTAAAAAATTCCCTCACAAACACTACCCAAAAATCCAAAACACACACTACCCAACAACAAACATACACTACCAAGTGTTTTAGCACAACAAGCACACACATTATCAACATATCATCATCTCCATCAATTTATAATAGCATACAATCTTGTACCAACTCAAATAAAGTAAAGTTCAAGAATGAAAAGCGCATGAACTATAGAAAAAAAGTAGCTGTCAAGATATCGAAAACCAAAGCTAGTAAAAAATAAGTTTATTTTATAGATGTGATTATGGGTCATACAACAATACTTTTATTGATTAGTGTAAACCTACAAATAAATTTGAATTAACTAGGGGGGAGTTAATGATGTTGAGGGGATATTAGATGAAGTAAATACAATGAAAGATAAATTACGTAGAGTTTGGATTAATAATAGCAATATGAAGGCAAGTTTGCAATTGTAAAGTTATTATTGGAAGTTAATTTAGTGTATATAATATCAATGTTTTTAACTGTTAACACCAATATTTTAACACAAATAAAATAAAATAGAATTATCTCTACTAGTATTTTCTAGTAAACAAAATACAAAAAACATTAATATCAAATATAGCAAAACAAAGCATTGACTAACATTTTAAAACAAAGATCCATAATATTTTCTGTTTGCTTGAAATAGTTAAAACAAACTCATGAAGATCCATGATATTTATGTTCTTGTTGCTTTAAATGGTTAAAATAAACTCATGTTGCTCAAAATCACCATTCATCTACATTCTTGAATCATTATAGCTAGTTTGGTAAAGTGTTGAGAATCCTTACTAGCACCAACTTGAAATTTCAAAGAACATTGATTACTAATACAACTTTAATTACACTAACATAACTATCATGCATATTTATAACACTAACTTATGTTTATGTTAAGGGTTGAGAGGAGACACCACTTTTATTATTCTGCCAATACCACTAAAACCCTTGGTAACACCTCTGAACTCCCTACTAACACCTCTAGATCCCTTGCCATCACCATCAAATCCTTTATCACCACTGCCATTTGTAAGTTATGCAACACTATCTCTCTACCATGTTCTAGAATTATGGCCATATTGTTTATAAATGTTACATCTATGTGTGAAAGCCATTTTTCTTATACTACCAAGCTGATCTAAAACCTATAAATTGCGATGTAATTGATCTTTTTTTTCTTCTCATTTTATATTAGATTGGAAAGGTTATTACACATAATGTATTTCTCAGTAATTACCTTATATATCCTACATCCATCTATATGAAGAAGAAATCATGTAAAGAAGAGGATTCTTATTTATACAAATAGTATTTCGAACTTGGAACGAGCATAAATAAATTAATGATACTTTTTATCCTTTAAGTTGTTCTACTAAATCAACTGCTCAAGACTTTGGTCTCTACCCTATATATCTTTTATTATATTCATATATTCTTTTTTAGTCTACCTACACTCCTTTTAAAGTTTGGAGGTAGAACAATTATATCTCCTTCTTTAGATTGTATATAAACTTTTAGTAATAGGTACACCACCTTAGTGTATGTCTTTCTATGTGTTTTAACAATGTAATACTTATGACAAAAATTCTCTAATTTTATTCTCTTATGAATAGACCATATGTCTTTATGGTATGTTAGACATAATCCATTCACCACATGAGCATTTGTTTTAGCCATATCAATATAAATTTTGGTTTGGCCTTCAGAGACTTTATATTCATTAGAATTTGTTGCAAGTATTTTTATATTTCTTTACTTCTCAACACAACAACTTTCTAATATAGGGTGTAGTCTTTGTTTCCTAACTTACAACCTTAGTAAATTTATCTCGAAACCTAGACATAAGTTTCAACCTAATATTCACTAGTAACATAATAATTGGCATACTCTTATTTTTCAATCCAACTATTGAATGACTTGGTTAAACTGCTAGTTATATTTTTAACCTTAACTTTGGCATTAAACAAATACCTAGCCCAAGTCTTATAAGGGATGTTATTCAACCAATTTAAAACTCCAGTATCAATATCTCTCATATGGATAATGTAATTGAGATTTGTATAAGCTTTTAAGGTGTCTTAAAATCTATTTTCCATTTCAAACCATGAGATCTTTCTTTTTTAGATTGGCATATATATGCCATGAACAATGTTTGTATGTTACATTGGGGAAAATTTCAGCAACAACTTCTGGTAGACTTTACAAAAAAAAAAAGGAAAATATTTACAATTAAAGGGGAAAAAAAAGGTAAAACAAATGCAAGAGTTACATAAAACAAAATATAAACTGAAATATACCTTGTGTCTATCAGACATAATGAAAAATAACCTCTAATGTATTCCATTCTTGAAGGACCCATATAGAGCATACAAGAATCATTGTCATGTGTTGTTGTTTTCAAACCCAACAATTATATAAGCAATAAAAAAACAATCCATTATTTTCATCCAAACCTATTACCGATAATAAGACATCTCCATATAGACCATTGAGATGACATCAATCAATCCTAATGAATTTTCGATAACCGTTAACAAGGTTATCCTTTATATCTTCTAAACTATATAAACTCGTTGAAATGTTCTTGGTGAATGAGCATCTAAATTGAAATTAGGGTCATACCCTAAAAAAATCAAAACTCGGATTATATTGTTCCAACAACTAGATATATCTTGGGAGTCCTTTAAAATACTATTTGTGGCTTCCTTCAACAAAGTATTTTGCATTTGTCCTAGCTCTTCAAATTTGTAATCCTAAATTTATCATCCAAAATTATTTCAAGGGCTTTATTTGAGATGTTTAGTTTGACATTGATTATTAGTAGCAACATCTTTGTTATCCATGTTGAACTAACAACTATTATATATGTAGATCAAATGCAAATATGATTATCTCTCAATAACTTTACAATGAATCTTGTGCTACTATACCAGGGAAATATATATCCTCCATAAACAACCATCACCTATACATATGACTTCAACCTTCTCTTTTTTATTGATATATTTTTTCAAATAATATCTTCGATCCACTTTATATTTTTTCAAAACATTAGAGTTGTAGACATTAATTAAAATTTGGCACTCTTCAAACTTATTGATCCATTAATTGTAATCTTAAATCTCTTACATCTAAAACCAATTGTTGAATCAACATTCTTCTACCTTATTGATCCATTAATTGTAATCTTAAATCTCTTACATCTAAAACCAATTGTTGAATCAACATTCTTCTACTTCTACTTTTTTCTCCCTCTTATATATTTCTCATCCTCATTACCATTTTTAAATGTTTCACTAACTTCAATATCAATATCATCATCATTATCACTACTTAACTTTTATTAATTCTTAAAATTAGAGGCACCATCTAATATTTAACCAACATCACCATGTAATCAATCAGTCCACTCATGTTCAGTTTTTTAGTTTTGTTAAAAAAATTCAAATCCTTCCTAATCAAAAGGAATATAGTCATCATCATCTTACTTATATTCATTAATAACCTTCTTTATTTACACCAAAAGTACCAACAAACCCTATCATTTCCAACATTAACACCTAAAGTACACATATTAGCACTAGACTTACCAATGCAAAACTTATCATCTACATCAAGACCTTCTTTCTCAGTAAGTAGTACTACTTTAGTGTTTCTATCAACATCATTATATGCTGCAAAATATTTAGTTTCAGGTGGCTTGTCATTATTAGGTTTGTCTGGATAACACATTAGCATTCTTAATGTTAAAGGAGTAGTAGTATGATCAAAATTAATATATAGATGAATCTCCTCCACCTTCATGCATATTAAATACTTGCAACATCTATGCATCAATAAAAGTTGGGCTCTCTACGTTATCCATTATATGAAAGTCATTTAAGTCTATGTCAAATACTTACTTGCACATAAATAATATGTTTATATAAGATATAATGATAGTTGTAACTTCTTTTGATATATGAAGAATTGTCATGATAAGCAAAGATATTTGACATTTTATATCTTGCATGATGTATAATACAATATTGAATACATGTTAAACAATATTTATATAAAGGTTAAACGTTAATTAAGCATGCTTTCATCTAAGAAATTAAAAGTAGGGTTGTGTAAATAGTGACCCATAAACTTTAGTTGGAGTTTTTTTGGCTGCCTAATGAGGTTAAATAATGGTTAAAAGAAGTTAGTTGATAGATTAAACACAAATTAAACATGTTATAAGCAAATAAATTAAAATTAGGGTTCTGTTAACACTAATTGGTAAGGTTCACTTTTGGGTTTTTTTTTTTTTTTAAGATTTCTAATAAAACATGCCTAATTAGGTTAAACAATAATTAAACAAACTTAATAGAAAGGGTTCAATTAACAAACTACATATGTTATAAGTAAAGATTAAAAAAATTAGGGTTCAATTAATTGTAACCCTAAATTTTTAATTTTTAGTTTTTGTATGGTTTTAAAAAAAAAATTATTGCTTTTTCTCTAGTAAAAACATATATGAGATTTTGAATATTATCAATTGAACAAAAATATTGAATTTTTAAAGTAATTTTAGCTTTGGGATTTATGTTTTTGCAATAAGAAATTTGGGATTTGTTAGTTACACCAAGGAGAAACAATCTATATTCTAATTAATGGATGATTTTTAAGAACAAGAAACGCATTATCAATGATTTTCAAAATCTCAATTAAAAATATACATGCATGTTGTTGAGTGCTAGCCAATAAGCATGATAGATTCTAACAGTGCAACGTGAGAAGAGGCAAGATTTTATGTATAAAAAGAAGAAATCGTGCAAGAACTGATTAAAAAAAAATTGATTTTGTGTCAAATTTGGTTTAGATTGTCGGGTTTTAGGAAAGAATAGTGTTTGAAAGAGAGAAATCATGAATCAAAAGGAGAGAAAATTCAAAATCTTATTTGGTCCAATTTCAAATATAATATATAAGGATAATTTGATCTTTTTTGTATGATTTAAAATTTTGGTTCAACCTAGAATATAAACTATAATCTCTAAGAAAATAAAGATAAATTGAAAAATTAACTAAACCATAGAATGTAAAGACTTTACCCTTATCATCATCATCATCATCATCATCATCATCATCATTAGGGATAATTACACTAAACATCCTATAATTTATTCCTCTTTTTTTAGCTTTGCCTTCGTTATCTTGAAAATTACACTTTACATTCAGAGTCAAACTAAATTTTTAAATTGAATAAAAAGACCAAAATATCCTTATATATAATATATTAAAAACATCACAAATAACAAATTATTTAAATAAGATTTCTCTCTCTTCAAACATGACTTCTCTTTTCTCTCCATAAAAATACAAAATCAACAAAAATCAAAATCTGGGTTTTGATGGATTATTTACTAAGAAATGTTTCAACATATTCTACTAAAAGTAATCTTTGTAATGAAGATGATATCTTCGCCCAAACATCCACAACTAGGTCTTATATTCTCTCTAATAAACACTAATGAAATGGGTTGTTTTTGTTGTGGTCACCACATATAGCCATGACACTGCTCACTATTGACCAACCCTTATTCATCAACCAACCAACCTGACACTAATAGATCACCACCAACCAATAAGCCTAACACTATCATATCACCACCACCTACAACCATGCCACCATTCATAAATAGTAGCCACCCACTGCCAACCAACCCATCTTTATTAACCGACTAGCCTGACACTAACAAATCATCTCATATTGAATCAATGTAATAGCCCAACCAACCAATCTGCCCAAATTAAACCAACCTAGTAGCCCCTTTTTATCTTCCTCTACCTCTCACTCAATCAACACAACCGTCATAAACTCAACCCTAGTCCCCACAACAACAATCAACATATGTCTAATAACATACCAATCTTCTCCTTTCTTTATCACCAACACTAACAAACATAAGTGATGCAACCATATTATTCGATAGTTTCACCCACATTTCACTAGTGTTTTGCCTATGTTTCATATATAAAATGCCTTGATATTCTTTGTTTTATGTTTTGAATGCACTTTTGGATAAAAGATGCAAAACTGAGTAAAATGGAGATAATTGGCAGATTTGACTTTCAGTCGACGTTTTGTGTAGAGTGTGAGCTCTAGAGGTTGAAATGAAGTGATTCCAGTGGAATTAAAAAGCTAACATCCATACCTTTCTGGGCATCTAAGACAAGAAAATAAAATAAGAAAGAGCATGGAAATCACAGCCTTCAAAGTCAAATCTCGCAATCTGCTAGTGTTGACCTTTGGCAATTCCAACTTGAATATCTGAAGCTACAGAACTCTAATTGATACAAACTCAATTGTTTTGTATTACTGACTCAAATTTCTATAAACGCTCCAAATTTCAGCCAAAAAGGATGTCATATGAGGGAGATATGATTTTTCAAATATGACAACTGAATTCTACCAACAAACAGGTTTCGTGAAAAACGAGTCCAAATTACGTTACGAAGGACCAAAACCGATATCCAAGTTTTTCTTTCAGCAATTTAGCTCCTCTAAGTCAAAGCTTGAAGATTTCATGCAAGGCTATTTCTTTTTTTTTAGGAAAATAGTTATTGAAGTATTTAAATGTAAACACTCTACTTAAGGGAGGACTATTTTGTAAAATAGAGACTAGGGTTTTCTAGGATATAAAAAGAATGAGAGAAGAGAAGGGGGCAGCCAGCCAAGAAGAGAAAAACACCCCTTTCCTCTAAGAAACCCGAAATCATGCATTCTTCCTTCTTTTTTATTAGTTTTTCAACAAACATGCAAGGCTAAACACTTTTTCTTGGTTGCAAGGACATGGAAACCTTCAGATTTAAAGAACTGTGAGATTTATTTTACCTTTTCTTTTCAGTTTATATGATGAATTTGTTCGTTCTCCTATGCTTATTTTTCCTATGATTGTTTATTTTAATTGCTAGAGCGGACTCTAAGTTATTATTGTAGACAATCTATTGCTAAGTTTGATATCAAAACCGGAGTTGTGGTATATGAACTTGTGAAGCAACTGAGTTTAATAATTGTGGCTGATCTGCGTTATTAATCTTAGGAAGAACATTCAATCAAATCAAACATAGACTTTGGACAGTTATGTTTTCTTGATTAATCAACTTATCTAGTTCTTAAGGCTACCATTGAATTAAATTACTAGTGTGGACACTGTGGTTGTTTGATGGTTAGAGTTAGTTATACCGCGGATCCATTAATTAAGCAATGTTAAGAAGAGATAAATATTCATAATATAAATTGATGTTTCATTTCCATGATCAGTTCTGATTTCTGTAGGTGGATGTGTGCTTGCGACCAAGGTTTGTTCTCTTGATAATTTTCTGATTTTCTTTAATTTCGCTTGATATTTTTCTGTTTTCTTTTGCTTTAGCCTAAATAACATCCAAACCCCCCCCTAAATTCGATATCATATAGCATACAAATATGACTTGAACCTTCCTCATGGGATTGACCCCTTGATTGCTCTATACTATCTTGTGTGTTGTGTTTGAAGCTAGGGTAATTAATTTGTGCGACCACAACATCGCAAAAAATTTTGGCGCCGTTGCCGGGGAAGTAATTTTAGTTGATTATTGTGCTATTATTTTTATTTTCTGTGATTGTTATTTATTTTTCTAAAAAAAAGAAAGAGAAACAAAATTTTTACTTGCTGATGTATTGTTTATTTATGGCAGCGGTACTGTTCAAAACAAATTTTTTATGGAATTAGGTATCAGTCTTTTATTTCCTGAAAGGAAACGACGCTAAACAGGACTAGTGGTACCACTAGCCTTACCCTATCGAGGCTAAATTTCCGTTGTTTTCTAGGGTTTTTAAGTAGTTTTAGTTTTCTAGCGTAAGATTTTCGTACAATTTGTATTGTTTTCGATCTCTTGTGTGGTTGGTTTCTTTTGAGTTTTCTTGATGATTTATGCTTGTAACCCATTCTACTAACCAGAGTCAAGTGCAGGTGGATCTCAAAATAGAAAATACTTTACTTTACGCAGGTTATGAAAAGAAGCTCGCGTCAACACCATAACTGTTGAACGACAACAAACACTCAAGGAGCTTGCTGCTCCTAACATGAAAAATCAACCATTGTGCATCAACATCGACAATAATGTAAACTTCGAGCTCAAATCTGGTTTTATACATTTGCTACCAACATTCAATGGTCTTGTAGGTGAAGATCCTCATACTCATCTAAAGGAGTTCCATATGGTTTGCGTTGGCATGAAATCGAATGGAGTTGACGAAGAACAAGTTAAGTTGAAAGCTTTCCCTTTCTCTTTAAAAGGGGCAGCAAAGGCATGGTTTTTCTCTATTCTCCCAGGTTCCATTGGAACTTGGAATGCCATGAAGAAGATTTTCTTTGAAAAGTATTTCCTAGCATCTCGAGTTGCCAACATAAGGAAAGAAATATGTAGGATTTGGCAATCTCATGAAGAGACACTTTCCAAGTATTGGGAAAGATTTAAGCAACTGTGCATTCAATGCCCTCATCATCAGATACCCGATCAACTGCTCATTCAATATTTCTATGAAGGACTGATGCCTACTGACCGTAGTATCATTGATGCTACAAGTGGAGGGGCATTGGTAGATAAGACACCCGAGGCTGCATGCCAATTGATCTCAAACATGGTAGCCAATTCGAAACAGTGTGGCACCCGTAGAGACTTTGTAAATAAACGAGTAAATGAGGTAAGTATTTCTAACCTTGAAAATAAAGTTAATGATCTTATTTCTCTTATGCGTTCTTTGGCTTGTGGAAATGCACAGCAGGTGAAAGTTTGTAGCATATGTTCCTTACAAGGACATACCTCAGATATGTGCCCAACAATGCAAGAAGATTACATTGAACAGGTTCATGTAGTTGATGGAGGATTCAACGGACAGCTCTAGCGTAAATACGATCCCTTTTCCAACACGTACAATCCTGGATGGAGAGATTATCCAAACTTATGATATGGGAACCCACCTCAAAAAGGCAATCAATGCCGACAATTCCATCCCTATGGATTTCAATCCCAACAGAATTATCAAGCAAGACAGCCCCCTCCATTCACAAACTCCAATGTTATGGGGTCGTCATCCAGTGATGATCTTCGTGAGATGATGAAAACTTTGGCTTCTAACACTGTGACCTTGCAATAAAATGTCATGTCTTTTCAATAGAAAACAAGGTCAAGTATTCACAACTTGGAGAAGCAAATGGGGCAAGTAGCTTCAAGTGTGGGGAAATTGGAAGCATAAATGAAAGGAAAATTACCCCCCAAGCATTGAATCCAATAGAGAATGTTAGTGCGATCATGCTGCGAAGTGGGGAAAAACTTGAAGAGGAAAGGTTGACATGACCAAAAGATTGATGTCTTCTCCCAAGTGCAGGAGTGTCAAAGTAATAAATAACTTGGCAAGACCAGGATCAAACCACAGGGAGGTTAATTGTATAAACTATAGCAACACAATAACAACAATAATAATAGTAATAATAATAGGAAAGAAGAAGAAGAAGAAGAAGTTGAAGTTGATGAGAACTTTGAGATGGAAGATCAATATGAGAATTAAACAATGATAAAAATAAATGTCAAGGTTAGAGGATCCACTAATGGTATTTTAAACAAGTATAGTATAAACTCTTTTTATTACTCAACTAGAAACCACACACAAAGGAGGTTCCAATCGGATTATAAATTATTAACATGATTA
>Ga0325404_1002426_pt1 | contig 19996 bp, 16 predicted proteins | sample PopdelMetagenome_18_FD_205664 | JGI IMG/M metagenome (GOLD analysis project Ga0325404, IMG submission 205664) | Populus deltoides microbial communities from Bellville, Georgia, United States - Xylem-Control-R1 | ecosystem: Host-associated > Plants > Phyllosphere > Stem > Wood/Secondary xylem... | reverse complement strand
AAAAATATAAAAACATGAAAAAAATTTATTATTTTGAAGCAAAGAAAAAAAATTAAAAATTAAAAATTAAAATTTCTTGGGCTTGGTGTTGCAACCAAACACAATGCCAATTTTTTTTTAAAATAAATTACAAAAACATAAAAAAAAATAATTTGAATTAAATAAAAAAACTTCAAAATTGTTAAATTTTTTTCATAGAATTTTTGAAACGCAAAATCAAACATGATCTAACTAATTTGAAATAAAGAAAAAAATATCAAACGAATATTAATTTAAAGTAAAGCAAAAAATAATTTTTTTTCTCAATTTCTTGAATCTCACCTCTCAAGCAAACACAATCTCGATACATGTTTTTTTTAAAATTATTTAAAAAATAATACCAAAGCATGAAGAAAATATTATTTTGAAGTAAAGAAAAAAATTAAAAGTTATAAAATTTCTTGGGTCTGGCGTCACAACCAGATATAATCTCAACATATTTTTTAAAAAAATAATACAAAAACATAACAAAAATATTAATTTAAAGTAAAGAAAAAACTTAAAAATTATCAAAAAAATTTCAAAACGCAAAATTAAACATGATTTAATTAGAAAATTCAATCACCTAACTTTTATATAATATAAAAAATTTCATCAATTTATTTTAAAAAATAAAATTAAATCAGAAAAAACAACGATAAAAAAATTTAATTAGGTATGATTATTTGGTCTGCAAGTTAGTCGTTATTATTGTTGAATGGTCTTTCATTAATATTCAATAATAGTGTTATACTGTAGTGAATAAGATATATATTTACGATGTGTAGAGGCATAGAGAGGCATAGGGGATTGAATTATCACGTACATGATAACATGGATTCCCAATCCGTCTACCAATGGAAATCAATTGTTTGTTATTTTTTTACAACCTTCCTATGTCGATATCCCTGGGGTGGATTGCTTTGACTAGCCCTACCAGAGAGTAGGCATTTGTGGTCTTCGCTTTTCCTGTGAATGACTCCAATCTTTTCCCTTTGTTTTACTCGAGCCGTGGTTTTCAACCGGGCTCTAGGAGACTGCTCACGCCTCCAGATAGCTTTTAAAGTCTGCAAACCTTCCTCCACCAACACCCATTTAGGATCAACACCGATGAAATTAAAAATATCTTAAAATACTTTTTAAAAAATATATTAAAATAATATTTTTTATTTTTTAAAATTTTTTTTTTATATAATTAAATCAAAATATTAATTTAAAATAAAGAAAAAATTTAAAAATTTTAAATTTCCTGGGTCTCGCTTCGGAGCCAACACAATGTCAATATATATTTAAAAAAACAATTATTTTGAAGTAAAGATAAATTTAAAATTGTCAAATTCCCTATATCTCGCTTCGTAGCCAGACACAATCTCAATATATTTTTTTTAAAAAATTATTTTGAAGTAAAGAAGAAATTTAAAATTGTCAAATGTATTGGGTCTGGCTTCGCAGCTAAACACAATCTCATTATATTTTTTTAAAATAAAATTATTTTGAAGCAAAGAAAAAAATTTAAAATTGTTAGATTTCCTGGGTCTCGCTTCGTAGCTAAACACAATCTTAATATATATATTTTTAAAAAAACTATTTACAAAATTATACAAAAATATCAAAAAAAATTTAATTTAAAGTAAATTAAAAATTTTCAAATTTCATGGGTTTGGCTTGTCAAAAGTTATTTCAAAAAATTAAAAATTAAACAAATTAAGGTTATTAGGTCTTGTTGGGAGGCAAAACCTAACGCTTTGGCACTTTTTAAAAGTGTTTTAGGTCTGGGTTCAACGTTGGATCCGACTGCCAAACCAGACCCAATAGCTTTTGGCAGAGAAGGCAACACCCCCAACTCTTAGGTCTTGCTTGGGGCAGGACCCAACAATATTGAGTCATGGTGTCAGCAGAACTCAACGCTCTTGTATTTTTAGTCAAGAATTGTGGTTGGGGGTGTGACCTTCTCTGCCACAAGCCGCTAGGTCTGGCTTTAATGGTCGGGCCCAACGTTATTGGGTCTGGTTTACAATCCAGACCCAAAACACTTCTAAAAGGTGCCAATAGCGTTGGACCCTACCTTCCAGCTAGACTCAACAAAGTATTTGACTATAGACGACACTATAAAGCCACAGTCAAACACACTATTGGATCTTGCATCAATGTATTAATGGCCACAGATAATAAATCGTGAGACCACCACCGACACACTTTACACTAGGAGAAATATCACGTGATGACCCTTTTAGTGACACGGCAGAAGGCTATTTTTGAACAAATAGTGGCGTCGCACGCACAATTGAAAAAACATGGATGCCATTAACGCGTGGAAAACACGCACCATCAGCTTTTTAGAATTTAATATTTAAAAATAATGTTAAATTACTATAAAGCCCCCTCATAACTCTGAAAATAACAAATAAACCAATGTGAAAGTACCAAACTACCCCCTGCATGCATATAAGCTATTTTGTCTTATATACTGGGAAAGATGTATTTTATTGGTTTTCAAGTCCATGCAAAGTAAAAAACATTCTTGGTCAGTAGGTTTAAATTTCGTTGATTTTGGAAGCAAGAATGTATTTTTATTGTACAAATTAATCTACAAATATAATAATAACCATGTTTAATCTTTTAATGACTAATGAGTTAGCTTAAAAAAACTAAAATAACCCCATCTTCTAACCTTCTAACTTTTCCATCGAGAGACTTTCCATTGAGAGTGAAGTGCAACGACGATGACACCATCGGCGACCTCAACAAGCTCGTGGCAGCATAGACCGGTACCCGAGCTGAGAAGATCCAGATCCAAAAGTGGCCTGTTCCGTTCTATAGTTGCAAGCCATGTGAAAACTTTTGTTGTTATACACTTTTGCTGTTAATCGAATGCTGTTATACGAGGAAATCATGTGGTCATAATCGAATGTTGTTATACACTAATGCTGTTAATAAAATGTCATTAAGATTGATGCCATGTGAAAACTTTCCTGTACTGATAATTGGTGCCAGAAATATGGGTGTTGTCGATTTGTTTCTCTTAATACTCTTTTCTTTTTATGGCAGTGTCGAATGGTTTGTTTCTTTACCGTCAAAGTTAAATAGAAGTGTATATATATATATATATATATATATATACACATACATGTGTGTGTGTGTGTGTGTGGGGAGAGGGAGGGAGGGAGGGAGGGAGGGGGAGCGAGGGAGGGGGAGAGAGGGAGGGAGGGAGGGAGGGAGGGCGAGGGAGGGAGGGGGAGAGAGAGAGGGCGAGGGAGAGAGAGAGAGAGAGGGAGAGGGAGAGGGAGAGGGGGAGGGAGGGAGGGAGGGAGAGAGAGAGAGAGAGAGAGAGAGAGAGAGAGAGAGAGGGAGGGAGCTATGAAGGCTATAAATTGGTGTTTGTGCGGGAGTAGGATCATCAACTGTGTTTTCTTAGCCAAGCACTACCTATACTTCGCAAGCTTGATATGACAATTACTAGTAAAAGGTTAGTTAGTTGGGTTCAATTTGCTTGATTTATATCATGCTTGTATTGCTAGGTACTTCTCCTCATCTGCTTGCCATAACATTGGTCTTTCTGTTACCCTTCTCAGCATATTTCCAGAGAACCAGAACATGTGGCTGTTACATGTCTTGCACTTGTGCTTTCTGATGTTCTTTGTGCATGTAAAATAAAACTATTGTTGTGTGAAACATATATGGCATGACATGCAATAATTATAGTGCGCCGCTATAAAACCATCATTTAGCTTTGTGCAAGTGTTTGTCATGGTGTTAGGAAAGAGATGCAAATTGATTTGATTTTGTCTAAGCTAACTAATGACCCTCATTACTCGCAGAACATGCATGAGTACATTGGTGTTAACGCAGTCTCCATGGTTTATAGAGTTGGAAGTGGATTTCGATTCAATTGTTTAGGTGTATGATTTTGCAATAAAGGTTTTACAGGTCTTGAATTTGCAGGAGGAATTCTGAGTATTGTAGGCGGAGCTACTTGCATGAATGCTGGAGCTAATGGGCAAGTAATTCCATAGCTCTAATCTAAAACTACCTGTACATGCTTGTGAGTAAAGAGGTTGACATTCTTTCTCTTACTGAATGAAGGAGACTGTTAACAGTATCATGCATTTGTTTGTTTTGCATAAGCTCTGTTAAGTATTAAGGAGGTCATTCGAATCATACCTGGGGGAATGGCTATAACAATATCATGAATTTGTTTGTTTTGCATAAGCTCAAGGAGGTCATTCAAATGGCTATAAGTTATTACAGCAACATCCTAAATAAGGAGGTCATTTTTATGCTGGCTATATATGTTTTTGTAAAGAATAAATGTCAGCTTTTTACCGGGACAAGACCAAAATGTTTCTACAGACTCTCAATATTTTTCATCAGCTCTAAATGGAATTAATATATCTCGTCCCATTACCAGGTCCAGCTATCATTTGTTAGGTACATAGAAGGGATTTAAGGCGCCGGATATCATTTATTAGTTTTTCCTCTCTTTAAATCTTTGATTTTGACTTTCTTTTCTTCTCTAAATTTTTGTAGTTTATGTGCTCCAAGAACAAGAGGTATGTTTGCACGTTTCTTTTCTTGAAACGTCTAACACCATATAGCATGGAGCAAAAGCTGATGCTGCAATGCACAATCATGAATTTTTAGTAGTTAAGAGTCTTTGCTTGTTCCCAGATGTAAAACCTAGCGCTACCTTTTAATAGAGGTTATGGCTGGAGTGAGGATGAGGACATGTATAAACAATTCATTGATTTTTCAATGCCTTAATAAAATCCAAAATAGTATGCACTTCTCTTTCCACTTGTTCTGTGTTGCATTTGAATTTAATAAATGATAATTATTAATTGAATATAAAAAATAAAATAAAAAATGATAATTTAACACCATCCTATTCCAATCTAAAAGCCAATCTAACGATATCACGAGTGTGTATGCTGCAATTTACTAGACGAATATTTTTGCGGAAGGAGGTCCTTGTTTTTATGTTTATGCTAACAGCTTTTATCTTCAAACTATGTTTTATGGTATGAAAGAACCTCACCTTCAGACTAGTTGCACAAAATTTTTGAATCATTCAAAAATAATCTACACCAAGCCCTTCAAACAAGAATCAGATAACGACCTAGCAGACTAATATGAAAGGACAATCTCCTTATTTTCAGCATTCATGCAGTGATTTCCACATGCTGATGCAGTTACAATCAGGCTTTTTTGAGTTCACTAGCAGAGTATTTCTAAATTTTAACTTCAAAACAAACAAGAATTTCCTTTTATGTATGACATGCATAGCTCACGCATGATCATTTTAAACTAACCCCTGAAGCTATTTTAATTTTTCCGGAGTGCGTACATGTGTGCACGTGTGTTTCATACATAGGCATTTAAAGCTGGAGTCATGTTTTGTGAAGCCTTAGCTTCGGAATCAACCAAGAATTAAGTGTGCAGATTACACAATACAAATCAATGCTTCCACGGGCCTTATAAATCAGGTAAATTTGTTACTCCTACTGCATTAGGCATAGGGTCAACTGATCCATTGGAACTTTCAAAGCAATGCTCAAATCAAAGGCACTAAGTTTCAAGGTAGTATCAGCCCCCAGCAAGACAAATCCAACCCAAATCATAGAATTGACCTCAATTTTAACGTGTATCTGATATGTAAGCTATGGTCAAACGACCCCAAATTAACAAAATGTCTAGACCTATAGCTTTCGTTCAAACACAACTTTCTAATAGCACATACATAAATTCTAACATTTTGCATGGTGAAGTTTGTTTCCTCCCTTGGTTGATTCACAACCTTCTCTGGAAACATGAAACTTATTGGTTTTTGTAGTCAGATTAAGTGATTATAGTATGTAGTTGACATAAAAACAGGATAGAAGTGTGATAAAGATCAACCTTGTAAAATATTCTCAACAACATGAAATTCAACCGCACAGGAAATGATTCTGTTTCGAAAACATATATCGAAGGACACAAGACAAAAAGATAATTACAAAGAGCAATAAAATATAATTCAACATAAGGCTCTGTATTTATGGCTTACCAAAGGTGACAAGTCCTCACATGGCAAGATGTCAAAGAATAGGATGGATCTTGCTGCCAAACTTTTGTTCACCAAAACTGTAATTGATGTTTGTCATCCATGGCTCAGGAAAATTCTAGAGAAAATATCAACATTATGATCAAAATCACAGTAGTCCCTTGCAATGCCATTTCTGAAACTGTTTCGAAATCACATGATTTGGATGCTATTGGTTCTCCAATAATTCTTGGTTTGGTCATCTTCAAATCAATTTCACTCTGGTTCTAGTCATTGTGATGCTGGAAAATGAGCGGAAGCTGCCAATTCTGCTAACTGCTTCCTCCCAAGATTGGATACAAGCTCCACAGGGATGAACTGTTTAGGTATTAAAAATTCTTCTTCTTTAAAATTGTATGTTGGTTGAAGTTTTTTTGCTTCATCATTTGCTGCCTCAGCCTCCGCAAGTTGGAGGTTAGCTTCTTTAGTGTCGCCCCGCTCTAAAGCAGCAAATCTTTCTGCTGTGGCAGCACCAGAAATTAAAAGCAACCTCTGGAATCTAGCCATTGCAACCTCCTTTTCCTTGGATAATATCAGTCCCTCAGTAGTTTGCAATCTGTCAACAGTATCTTTAATATCTTCCTCAAGCTTCTTCAGCTCTGAAGTGGCCTTTTGCAAGCCAATCTCCAAACTATCCTTTTCAACACCCAATGACTTCGCCTCAGCAGCTATTCGTGCAGCTTCCTTGAAGTTTCTCGCAGCAGCAGCAACTTTCTTTTCTGCCTCCAGCTCTGGGACTCTTTTATCTATGAATAGACTTCTCTGCTTTAAGGATGATATATTTTGCTGGATGCTGGACTTAGTTGACGATAGCTCCTACAAATAGCACAGAGAGAGAGGGGGAGTTATAATAAATGATACGGTTTCAGTGAAAATTTTGAAACATAGAGTTAACTGAATTGGCAAATGATCGGCTTGGACATGTCAATATCTGATCATGGAAAAATACTTCCTCTGGCTGAAGTTTTCGAGAATGTAATTGAAAAGACTAACAATAAAGTGCAATGAAGTGCTGGCCAGGTGGAATCTATACATGTGGACAACCTCTTCTACTTAGAAAAACTAGAGTTAGACACATCAACATAACTTTTTGTATGGATCCATAGCTCATGCACTCTTCTGATACATGAACATACTAACTTAGACAACTCTAAGCCCAAGTAAACACCTATAAATTCCAAACTTTTCCCATCAGCTAAAATGATTCTGAAGATTATTTTTTGTTTGGCTCCCCAGGATAGATTCATGAACTAAACAATCTTGGTATAGTTTTTTCAGAGTAAAGAAGTCACTTTAGAAAGAGAATCTTTATTCTAAACAACTATATTATACTTGATAAACCATGCAAGACTAGTAGAGGGACCTTCTGTAATATTTCAACAACTTAGTCATATTCAATTTACAAAAAATAATGCATGAATCTGGAAAGACTAGATTGTCACAGGTTGCTCAAGTAGAAAAGCCCAAGATTTATCTTTTGCGAGATAGACATGATTGCACAGAAATTTAACACCCTTACAAAATAAATAAAAAAATAAATAAAGAGATCTACTTGTTTGCATGTATTTTTGGAAGAAAGAAACAAAAACACATGAAACATTTGGAAAGCAAAACCCACCTGCAGGGAACCTCTTGCAGCAGAAACTTCCTGTTGGAGCATCTGTACATCCAAGGTAAGCTCCTCCTCGGTCTTTGCCAGCCTCAACTTTTCTTCCCTGGATTTCAAAATGGACGACTTGAGGCTTTTTCTCAGCACAACAACTTCTTGGTAGACTTTTGCTTCATCTTCTGAAACCCTGACTAATTCCCTTAGCTTAGCCCCACGTTCTTCCTCTTCAGTAAGGAAACTATCAATTTCCTTTCTTTTTGTCGATAATGCTTCACTCTGCAGATGCATCTGAGAAAGGCGTGATTGCAAGTCATCAAACTTTGCATTAATGCTTGATTGAATCTCCTTGAAATCAGAGACCACAGCAGCAATCCTCTCATCAACTGCTTTGATTCTAGTATCATTCTCATCTATCTCCATTTCCTTCTGTTTGACTAAATCGAGAAGATGGTCGAGTTCCTTAGTGAGCGCGTCCTTTTTCTTACAGAGAATTTCTTTCTCATTCCTATCGTCCTCAACTGAATGCTGGATGGAATCACTGACCCGCGAGCGTGCTTCATTTATGAAATGGGACTCAATATCTAATTCGATTTTCTTGGCCTCCAAGACTTGGGAGGATGAAAACCAATCATCGATTTCTTTTGACGAAAGTATCTGTGCATTCTTCAAGACTAAATCTGCATTATTTTCTGCATCCTAGGAGAAAAGGAAGGGATGATTTAGGCATCATATGCAGGGGCAGTGATGATTATTTCCTTAAGGCAGTTCTATTAGGTGTTTTATATTTACATAGAATGGAATGGATAAAAAGAAATAGAGTCTTTTTTTAAAGTAACAGTAATGTGGTAGTGACCTTAGCGAAATGTTGAAGAAGAGAAGCGCATTCTTGCTCAGCAGCAATCTGGGAGTCAAGAGCATGGTACATCTTAGAGTCGATGGTATCACAGTGAGCTTCAGCGTCTTTGAGAGCAAGGAGTAGAGTTTGTTTCTCCTTCTCAGCAGCAGCAAGGCTGTCGCTAATCCTTTCTGCGGTCTCGAAATCTTCGGCCTCACAAGCAACCTCCAACTGGTGTTCTAAGTGGGCGTGATTGGCAGATGCTAAATTGAGATACTCAGCAGCTTTTCTTCTCCTTGAGATGGAATCCTTGCGGGCGGAAGAAACAGAGGCAATCAAGAGCCGAGCAGCGTCTAGCTTCTCAGAAATCTGGGACTTAAGGTGGTCAAATTGGGACAAGGTTTCATCTTTCTTATTTTTGAATTGTGAATCTGGGAGGGAGGTATCAATAGGATTGGCAACAATAGATGATGGGGATTGAGAGGCATCATCTTCATTCTTATCAGCATCATGGCCATCATCATCATTGTGGTTGTTGAGATCGGGAGGATAAGTGCGATCTCTGGCATAGCCGATCCTGAAGGAAGCCCTCCTTTTCTTTCTAGAAGTAGAAGAAATCTGAGTAGTTGGATCAGTAGTAGGAGAAGGGGAAATTGGATCGGATTGGGATTGGGACTGGGACTGGGACTGGGTTAGGGTTTGGAGGGAAGAGAAAAGGTTCTCATCGAGGGGCTCTGACAACTGTTGATGATGAGATGATTCTTCTGCACCTGCTCCTGCTTCTGCTAAAGTATTGTTGCTATTATTATTAACTGTATCATCAGATTGAGATTCTTCAGGATGCTTAAGAGGATCTTCAACAGGTTGCCGATGAAGTTGTTCGTCAGTGAATTGATGAGGTGTAAACAAGACCATTCCCTCAAACAGAGAATCCATGCCATCCTCCTCCTCCATCATCATCGCCATTACTACCCCAAAACTATTCAGAATTCCTTTCCTCTTTCTTAACCCAGTCTTCTCTTCACAGTCCACACTACTCCTCCTCTCCTCTACCGATATGTGTTTGGGCCGTGTGTTTCCTTCTTATCTCTTTCTTATTATTCGCTCTAAGATGTGGGCTCGGCCCTCTCTCGTGCAGTGTTCTAAGGGCTCATTTCCTCCTAAAATGTAACATTATGAATGGGGCCTTCTGGACCTTGCCCTTGCTTGATTAAAGGCTTCTCTGTGTTGTGTAGAGGTGGATGAAAACCAAATGATGATCGACAAGGCATTCAAAGGATAAATTTTAGGGGGGTTTGACTTGGACACACGGATGACAAGGCATTCATAAAACAAAAGTACATAGGACTGAGATGTGTCTCCGGCGGAGTAGTGGAGGTGGTCTTATATTTTTTTTTTCTTTTTTTTGGCGTTTTTTCTTACTTTCCCGGGTGACCCAATAGAGATTCAATGTATTAGTGAACCGCTACGAATGGAATATGGAAGAAATGCTTTTCTTAAGAGGGAAAAAAACTATAAATAATAATCATTGCAGTTTCAAATTAATTAAAGCATGCCATCCCTTGTGCATTTTCTCACCGCGCTCTTTACGCGGTTCCTAGCTGGACTTCACTTCCTTTCTGTTTACGTACCAAACAAATTAATTAATACATGCGCAAATGCACATTATATAGGTCGTTGGGTTGAGGTCCACTCTTCCAGTTTCACACTGAAGCTAATTCATTACCAGATCACCTCAGCTAGCTCCACCGCTGGCTGAATACCATGTGTGTTTAATTTGTTTATTATATTATATTATATTATGATATTGACCATGCACTCATAGTTTGGCCTTCAATTTGCCAGGTCGTCTATAAATTGCCATCCTCTCCTTGGGTTCCTTTCAACTGTCATCGATTTCTTCTTCATCAATCAAAGTGTAGTAGTATACAGCATAGGATCAAAGGATTGAGCAAGAAATTAAGGGCAAGCAATCGATTTTTAGTCATCGAATCAAGCAAGACTGATTAAGATTACTTATAATGAGTGGAATCGTTAGAAAGCTATGGTGCTGCGGAGCAAAAGGGTTCCCGTCCGCAGACGACTCAGCTGAAGATCAGCTGGCACTACCCCCACCCGAGGGCCACGTTCGAGTGTGCGTTGGGAAAGACAATGTTCAGTGCAGGTTTGAGATGGAAGCCCATTTCTTAAACCATCCTCTATTTGAAGACCTGCTTCGTCTATCTGAACAGGAGCATGGTTACGCTTACGATGGGGCTTTAAGGATTGCCTGCGAGATCCATCTCTTCCAATACCTTCTTCACCTCCTTAAGACTGGTAATCCCACAGCACATTACATGCAACTTCCTGATCTCATTTCCACCTTCCACTCCAGTGCTGCCCACCACAAATATCCTCCTTCTCCTCCTCCCCCGCTTCTAAATATCCCACCTTGCCAATATTCTCATTGATGATCGGTACATATATAAATATACATCGATAATATAATTCTTTCATTTTCCCATTCTTTTAATTTACATGTATTTTCTTCTCTAGACGGGCCAAGCCGGCCCGTGAGTTTTAGGGTCTTCTATTTTCATTGTAGGTCTGCTTCATACATACATATCCCTTTTAATTTTGAAATTAATTAGATAGCTAAGTACTTAATTAATTTCTCAAACATTTCGTGATTAACCTAAAAGTGAAAATCATATATATATATATATCGCAACAAATTAGACTGAAAAAATTAACAGCTTGTCAATCTGATCCAATTTCTCTCTAATTATGGATTTATATATGTAAATTATTACAAATATGAATCCATATCATTGGCAGCATGCAATATGGTTGTGCAGTGGTTTTTCCTATCTAGTTAGTTTATTACTACATTCATTACCAGAAAATTAATAAATATAAACGGAAATATCAAAGTATATTATGATGACCTTTACCGAGGTAATCTTCCTTCCCTGTATCCATCGGTAAACACTGATAATTTTTTTTTATTGGTAAATATTAAGGGAATTGCAGTGAAAAACTAAGGAATAAAAAAAAATCAAACAGTACAGTGACACATAACTTTTATAGAAGACATTACCAACAAAATTAACTCAATGGTAAAGTACGTTTGTAAATATGCCGATGAAAAAATTTTCTTGGTATATACCAAGGGAATTACAAAGGGTATTACAATGAGATTTATAAAAGTCAAATCGTACAATAACGTGATATTTTTACCAACAGAACGACCAACGAAGTTATTGATAGAATAATTATGTTGGTCATGTCGTTGATAATATTTAATTTATGACCTGATGATAGACCCTTCTCTCCCCTCCCTCATTTCTCATTCATTGTTATGCTTTTTTTTCCTACAACAACAACCACCCTCTTATTTTTTTCTGCACTGGTCATTGAATTGCAATATCATAGCGAGTAGAATAAAATATTTTTATTCAAATACTATTGATATAACTGACAGGGAAATCAAAGTAGATCCCCATCATGATTTGGTTGAAATTAATTTAAAGGCTAAACTCTGCAACATCGACGATGTCTTTGTCTTCGCCTAGCTATGTTAGCAATTTTATTATACATACACTCCTTTCTTTAGAAAGGATTATTCAAGAGTTGAATGGTTATCCATAGTGAAAACGCTTGTGTAGAAGGAATTGAGTTATTTTATTCAAATGTTACATTAGTAATTTTACCGTGTATAAAAAGAGTAATTACCAAAATAACTCCGCACAATCCTCAAAAGACATTTATGTCACGGTGAAAAGACTACCTTACCCCTGAAATGAGGGCAAAATATAAAATGACAAAGGGAAAAAATAGTAATTATACTATTGTAAAGAATAGTAATATGTTTCTTGGGGCACAATAATATTGTTAGGGGGATTAGTTTTTTGGATAACTAGATAGATGGCCCGTGCTACATCGTTGGTTGGGTCAAATTTAATTTTTCATTGCTAAAAATTAATATTTAAATGATCATAATCCGAGATAAATCGGGTTAAATTTACTAAAACATGACTCGAGATTTGAGATTAAAAAACCTGCAAAAAAAAAGCAAAAAGAAATTGTAAAGTTAAAGACCTAATAACCTAATTTTAAAAGATGAAAAAAAAATATATAACGTTGAACAAGAAAACCCGAGTCAACTTGGGCTACATGACAAACCCACAACCCTCGATATGAGATTAGGATAAAAAAAAGAATTTCAAAAGTAGGACTTGGCAAAAAAACCGAAGTTTAATTAAAAAAAATATAAAAAAAACCTGATCTAAACTGGATTAACTTTTCCAACCTGTTCTAAGAATAACAAAACAAAAAAAAGTGAAAAAAATGATAAAGCTTAAAGGCAAATGATTTAATGTAAGAAGATAAATTGAAAAAAAAAATCATAAAAAATCAAGGAGAAAAACATTTGAGCCAACCCAAGTTAACTTGATTAACTTGTCTCTTGCGATATGAGATTGAGATAAAAAAAAAATAGAATCACTAAAGAAAGACTTAACAAAAAAGACTGAAGTTAAACAAAAAAATATTGAGAAAGAAAATGCAAATTGACCTAAGTTAGCTTGACTAACTTGCTCTCGAAATAACAAAACAATAAGAGATGCAAAAAAATAACAAAGCTTAGGGTCAAATAATTTAATGCAAAATGATGAAATTAAAAAAAAAATCATTAAAAAAATAAGAAAAAAATTGATTTAACCTGGGTTAACTTGATTAACCCACCACTTACGACATGAGATTGGGATTAAAAAAAATTAGAGTTCCAAAATAAGCACCTAGCAAGAAAGACCAAAGTCAAATAAAAAAAATGAGTAAGAAAATATAAGCTAACTCGGGTTAACTTGACTAACTCGTACTCAAGATAACCCAACAGAAAGAAATGTGAAAAAATCACATAGCTCAAAAGCTAATAATTTAACATCAAAGAATGAAATTGCAAAAAAAATGTTAAAAAATTAAGGAAAAAAAAATTTGAGTCAACCATGATTAACCCAACTAACATATTAACTAGAAATGAAAGTGGAACAAAAAATGAAGCCAAGGGCTTAATAATAAAATATCAAATTATGAATTTGAAAAAAAAATCAATAAAAGATTGCCATCTTGGAAGGTAATCACAAAAAATAACAAATTAAAATATTCAACCATAAAACAATTAAAAATCAAAACAATATAGACCAAATATGGTATAAAAACAATATGAAAGAAAATAATAAGGGGATGAATTGAAAAACCAAAAAAAAAACTAAGAATATATATATATATATATATATATAAAGTACTTGAAAGAATGAGAACCAAAATTGGACATAAAATCAAAAGAAATTAAATGTTTAGGGATAAAATTGAGAAAAAAAATCAGAAAAATGAAAAGAATATAGTAATAAAAAAAATAAGAACAAAAAATAAATTAAGAAAACAAACACAATAAAATTGGAAGGCACAAAATTGTAAAATAATAATAATAAAAAAAGTATAAAACATAGAAATAGAGCAATCACAAGTAGATGGATCAAATTGGATTAAAAAATTAAATTGAATAAAATGCTCAGGGATGAAATTGATTTTTTTAAAAGTATCAAAAACCAAGTAAACAATGATAAAAGGAAGGCTAAAATTAATCAAATCACAAACTAGATGACACAATTATTTTTTTTGAAGGACAAGTGTGAATTTCTAGGGAATGAGAGAGAAAAGAGAGAAGAAAAAACAAAACTCACAATAATCCAATAAAACCTCCAACGTTAACACGTGTCACATCACTAGAAAGAGAACAACTCATCGCTTCTAATATAATCATGAAAGTAGATTTTTGGTAAACATAAGGGACTTCACGCGCCACATGAATGGCACAAAGACCATTACGTGTCAAACCTTTTTTTAAATAATATTTAATAACATAAAATTACTAAACAACTCCTAACCAGACTAAAAAATAACAACAAAACCAAAAGAAAAGGACCAAGATACCCTTGAAACTAACCTTAATTTTTTTTTTTGGATTCTAAGGGTAGTTTTGAAATTTCATTGTTTTTTAAAGGAAAAGACATAGAAAGCCCTCCTTGCATGTTTGTTTTATTTTTCTCCTATGAGTATGAACATAACTAAACTGTGTAAGATTTTTAGAAAAGACTGAAAAGTCTCCCTACAAAAGCTTTATATTTTTGCTCTCCAGGACAAAATAATTACTTAACTGTACTAAAAACAGATGTTCGAGTCAAGTTATCCCCAATTAATTTTAAAATGACCAATACATTATCTGCAAAACACCATTGTACCCCAATTACAAGCATATTCATTTTTTTCCCTAAGGATAAAATCATAGAAACACCACTCCGATGAATAGGGACGTGTGTCCAGGGGCACAGAAAATCAATTAGTATTTTTTTGTAATAATAGAAATAGAAGATGTATTTACCTTTTGTTTTAAAAGAAAAGCATTCTAATACTGTTTTCGTCTTCATCCCTTTGACAAACACATTTACATCCTTTATTTTTTATTTTTATTTCTATCCCTTCAATAAATACTTTTATATTTATTTTTATATACTAAAATACTAATCAATCACAGTTTGATTGCGCAACACTACATTGTACAATCAGCGAAAGCAACCAAGGATACCCTTTTCACATGATTTCCCATGAAAGCAGGAACCATGCCACAAGGCCCCGGACTTCATGCCAGCTATGATCATGCAATTTCATTCCTTAAAGCTGATGTATCATCCATTACCATCACATGCTTATCCATCGTGCACATGGGCAAGATAGATACATACATGTGCACATGAGTATATGACCCATGTACCGATACTAGAACAGAGAAGCGTGCCGCACGAAACATGACCGGAAGACGCAAAGCGGAAGCCACACCAAAACCGTCTTTTATTTTTAAGGTGACTTCATGATCACAGTTTCACAAAACATTTCAGGACTTCACTTCTGTGCACTTTGAGTATCCTACACTTTCACTTGCAAACCAACGGAAAGTAGCTGCGCCTGAGAATACAATCCAGCAACAAGTGCCAGGAGAATTTACGATGCCCCTCCGAAAAGATGCACACATACAAAGCAAAGAAGATAACCGACGTCCGAGTCACTTAAGATAACCGATTCAAACCACTTCATGAGAATCATGACTGTGGATTTGGTTGCAGATCCATGCATTCCTGAGCACTCTAGCAACGCAACAAGGACGCTAATGATTATTGGTCACAGTACAGGGATTTTGGAACTCCATCCATCCAAATGCTGTTTAGGATGGGAAGGAAAGGACAAAAACATCGCCTCCATTAATGGTAATACATGATAATGAAATATCTGGAATGAGCTCCAAATAGGTAAATACATCCACGCAAGTTTGACACGATATTTTTACTTTCTACGTCGCAATCTTTCGTTCAAGCTCTGGCAAAGAACAACCAGACACCACATCCGGCAAAAACATAAATGGTTTATATCGGAAGACATAATTCTATTGCTTACCAAGAGCTCTTTTACTAGTATATATGAAGTTTACAGTTCATCACATCTTGGTTCCACTGCTAATCTCTTTCCACATACAAAAAAATAATTTAAATGAAAAGCAATGATTAATAAAAGAACATATGGTTTACAGAGACAGAACACAATTTCTAAGATTATGTGTGAGGGTGGTCAGCTGATGGAGACCGGTCTTGCAATGCCATAAATGAGGCAAAGATGCCAACCATGCTGAAGTGAAACAAATAAAAACACCTATATTCCCAGCCAATTGCAAGCAGGCCTACTCCTTGGACTCTGCAAGTTCCACATCCTTCAGAGGCATGCTTTCCACTCCCTCCTTCAGAAGTCTGATTTCCTCTTCTGTCAAACTGTTCTTTGTATATGATGTAGTCTTGGCATTCGACCTCTTTTCAGCCTCCACTGCCCAACTATAAACAACCATACCAAGAACTGCAATAAACATCCCCATAATGTTCTTGAAAGTCAACTCAGAGTCAAAAAGGAGCCACCCCAGTGTGAGAACGCAGATTGTTTTCATGTGACCTAAAACCTGGAAGGATGTAGCTGAGAATCTTCCAATGCAGAGGTACTGGCTCACATTGCAGAACACAGCTAGGGAGCATGAAAGAATTATAAACAACTGCAAAAATTCAAACTGCTTATTAGCTTAAAAAAGTTGGCAAGGGTTGTTCCAGAGTACAAATGATGCTGTGAAACACAAAGAAATCCATTGACTAGAATAGGGATGGAATAAAGAATGAGCTTACAATGGCACCAGAAGATAACTTATAGTTTGTGATGAATTTTCCATTAAGGTAGTAATCAATGAATGGACCAAGAATAAGGAGGGAGGCGGCTTGAATTGGTGCGGTCTTGCTCAGCAGCTCAAAAGATCCAATTGAGTACTTCTTCTGCAAGGAACCAATAGTCTGTTCCGCAAAGAAAAATGAAATGAATAAAAATTTGTTCCACAAACATTATCAAGATGTAACACTGTATTATGGGACAATGTGCTTTGATATCGTGCTCATCAGACTACATTCCACACCTTCATTCAGTATCAGTACACTCAGTATCATGGCTTGAAAACAGTTAATATAGAAGGCTATGACTCTTGCAAATCGTGCGTATTTTCTTTCAGAACCTTAAGCAAAAAGACTTTTCCACCTTTGTTGAAGCTCTTCCTGTTAGCCCACAGTGCATTAGAGACAACCCATGCATATTTGTTCATGAGAATGTGCCTGCTCCTCTCTCTCACTTTATCATAACTGAAGCCAATACGTTAAACATATCTACAAATTAAAAGGTTTTGATTCCCTATTTACTAATCATTAGAATCCTTGACCTCTATCTCACAGGCTAGTGCATTCCAGGAATTCATTTCCCACAAGAAGCATCTAGTTGTAGGCTAAATCAAAATCATTTACATGATCTAAAAAACATCGAAGTTCAAATGTCATGAATTTGTGCTTTTAAAAGAGAGTGCATGAAGAATAGGATGGGAGTTATAGGGAAAAAGGAATCAAGGTATTTAATAATAAAGCGAAGGGAATGCTAAAAAAATACTCACAATCTGTTGCAAAGAGGTAGACAAAACAGCTAAACAGGCGCATATAAAACCTTTGGCATTAACTTTGACATCAGTGACAGTGCAAACACCAACACCTATGACCACAACAAGAACAGATAGCTTGACTTCCTTGGAGTATTGTTTACTGTGAAGGATCCACTCCATTATGCAAACCACTGGGATCATGCTGAGCTTAGAAATCTGAACCATGCACCAATTAATTGATTAATTTAGCAATGGTGAAAAAAGATAAATATACTAGTAATGGTAGATGTGTGAATATGCGAGGCTCTAGAGTGTTAAATAAAAAGAAGAATGCAAAAAATCAAGCAGATCTGATTAGTTGTTGGGTTGAGAATAACAATAAAAATAAAATTCAGTTAATTAAGTAACATACTTGGTAGAATCCGACAGAGTTAAGCATGAGACTCAAGTTCATGCCAGTGATGGAGACATTGGCAACAACGGAGAACCAGAGGAGCTCCCACATAGGGACGTGCTTTGATACAGAGAGACCAGTAGCATTTGAAACGAGGCCGACAAGAGCCGTTACAGTAAAGTGGAAGCCCGTTAGGGTTGTGGCTGCAATGCAAAGAAAACGATTACTTATTGATTCAACAGATGAATCCAATCAATTATTGATTATCACTGTGATATTGAATGATGAGATCTAGAGATAGAGATAATTATAATAATACCAAAGCCGAAAGCATAACCGTTGGCAGACATGAGCTGCTTATTGGCCATGATAATACCGACTGAGCTGATGATGTTGATTGCCCAGGCTCCCACATCCGACACGGCCGACTTCTTGTTCTCGCTCTCCATTATTTTATTTTTTTCTCAATTAATTTCGAGATTTTGAAATTCTAATAAACAGATCTCCCAATTCTCAAAACGAGAATAGCAGGAGAGGAGAGGAGAGGAGAGGATGGAAAGACCAAAAAGAGGAAACAGCAAGGAAAAAGACGAGGCGATTTCGCTTTTGAATAGTCAAGAAGAGGAAATTAACAACCGCCAATAGAGAATGGACTGCAATTAGTAGGAGGGGAGGAGATCTAGCATTGACTCGGTTCAATAATATTAATTAAGGGAGGGAGGGAGGGAGGAAAGAGCAGAGGAAGAGGTAGGCAGGCTGTGTGTGTTATGTGTCCGTTTTAGATGCGGTGGTGGAGAAAGGAAACAAGTAGTGGTTTTCTTCAGTTTTTTTCACTTTCACGCACTCAGAAAATCACCATCCCCAATCGACGCTTCCGCTCTCGCTCTTATTTAATTAAATCTTTAACTCTTATTTAATTAAGCCATTAACTATTATTTATTATCTGCCTAACTATCCATGTCCTCAGCTACAATATCTATCTCCCATGTAGTAGTCGTATGGTATCGTTATTTCTAAAGCTAGATCGGGCCATCGCTTCGGTTAGCTTGCCGTTTCTTTTTTCTTTTTTTTCAAAAAAAAAAAAAAGAAATTAACTTTCATTAAACAGCGCGCGCAATATCATTACATCATATAAACGCATGGTTTTGATTTCTACAAATTTTTTTTTTTTTTGATAGACAATGTAGCATTAGCACTAGCACTTCTTACATGATACAAATCAAAATTATTCCCTTGATTAATTGACTCTCTGCAATCTTCAAATATCATACCCATCTCAAAATCGTTAATACCAATATCATTTATTCCATCCACAACAATTTTTGCATCTGACTCGATACGAACATTTGACAGCCCCTGAGAAATCTTGAACTGCAGCACATTCTTTAGACACACAGTGCTTCAGCCAATGTTGGTGAAAAAGAACCTCTAATCTTCCAGCACCCACAATAAACCACAGCTCCCTCATTATTCCTGATTACAAAACCAGCACCCATGGCAACGCCTTGATCAAGAATGTCTGCATCAATGTTACATTTCAGAAATCCTACAGGAGCCTTATCCCATTTCTGACTTTGCCCTTGCACATTAACTGAGTGTTATGCCAAAACTCCAGCCCCTGCTGTACCACAGATTGCACACCAGCCATGCTTCCATTCCATATTCTTGAATTCCGCTGGTTCTAAAGGAACCATATGTTAGGAATATTTAGAGTGGAAACAAATATGGAGTTGGCTTAGAGGCGTAAAAACACTATCTTTAAGGTGTTTATTTGTCCCACACAAAGACAGCACCTCCATGATACAACTAAGCCCTCTAAACCTCTAAAAGAATGAGAAGATAAGACCAAGAAAAGAATGTATGTTTTTTTTATTGTATTTCTTTTCTGTACAGTAATATGCTTTTATAGACTTGAAACATAACGATGAAACAATATGACTGTTCATCAAACAACATGATTGTTGATGAAACACTATGGTTGTTCATCAAACAATATGATTGTTCATCAAACAGTATGA
>Ga0325404_1002418_pt1 | contig 20037 bp, 10 predicted proteins | sample PopdelMetagenome_18_FD_205664 | JGI IMG/M metagenome (GOLD analysis project Ga0325404, IMG submission 205664) | Populus deltoides microbial communities from Bellville, Georgia, United States - Xylem-Control-R1 | ecosystem: Host-associated > Plants > Phyllosphere > Stem > Wood/Secondary xylem... | reverse complement strand
AAATGCTCTGTGTAAGCCATAATAAGTAAAATTTGTAAACCCCCGGTTTTAAATTGATAAAATAGTATGGTGGACATCATAATAAATCGAATAAATTCTAACTAGATAATATATTATTAAAAAAAAATTCATGAATTAGGAAAAAACCTTTAATGGAAAATATAATGGAACTCTAAGTACATAAAAATATAAATTTGCTTATAAATAAAACTGATTATCGGTATAAACCCTGCATTTACCTGTATAATTATTTTTATAATTATACAAAAACAACCTGTCCTTCCTTTTCCTTGTAAGTTGGCCCAAAATTTCAGCAGCAAAAACGGAGGAGGTAAAGTTTCTTATTATTTCTTCTTCTTCTTTCTTTTCTTCTTAATTCTTGGAAAGAGAATGAGTTAGGAAGAAATTGATGCTAAAAATCAATGGGCTAGGAAGAACAATAAAAGGTTAGAACATAGAGAGAGAAACAAACATTATTTGGAGGAAGAAGAAGGCTTTAAGGATAGCTTGGAAAGTAAACCATTAATTGAGTTGAATTTGTGTAAGTAAGATGTTTTCTATAGTTATTTTTCTTGTTTTAGTTATTTGGTGATGATGAGATGAAAACCCCCCAAAAATAAAATTCTACGGTTTATGTAATTTTTATGGGAATGGTTGTTTTGATGAATTGTTGGTTGATGGGTATATTAATGGTTAAAATAACAACAACAATTGAAGAAAAAAATTGAATTTTGTTTAATAAATTCTTATGTTCTTATGGTTAGCCATGGGAGAAATTGGGGGAGATGGAAAACCTTGCTTAAAATTTTGTGGTATTATATGTTTATTAAATGTGTAGGTGTGAGTAATTGTGTTTAGGAAAGACTTTTGATGAGATAAGAGAATTTCATGTTATATGTGTTGTCGTGTCATGTACAGCATTCAATGATGGATATGACTCCTAGATCAAGGAGGGTTTTGGAAGTGTTGGGAAACAATCATAAAAATATGATTAATAGGGTTTAAGAGTCATCATCAAGTATTATGGTCATTAGAAAACTTAATGGTCTACAAGATTTTGGATAAGGCGACTAGTTGTGCATGGAAAAAACGCACCACTCTTAATGCACCTATCTATGATGAGCTGCATTGCTAATTGATTGTTTTTTCTAAGGTCGTGTTTTTATTCATTGGTCTGTTTAAGGTTCAAAAATAATTTTTCTAAACAAGATCTTTATCTTATCAGACTAAAACCTAACATTTCTAAGGCTAAAATATTAATAGTGTTTTTGAAATTTTGATCAAATTCTAATGCATTATCATAAACTTGTTATGATACCCATTACTTTATTTTTCTTTGTATTTTTCAAAGTACGATAAAAATACAATTTTTATTTTTTAAAAAAATATACATGAAGATTTTTTTAGGATTTGGCCGTTTGCAATTTAAAATAAAGTTGTATTTTTGAAAGAAAGATTTTTTTGTTGTTTTTGTAAAAGAAAATTAATTTATTTAATACCTAAAAAACGCCTCGCGTGTAGGTCACAATTTCGAATATTTAATATCAAACAATAAAAAAAACAGAACTCAAAAATAATTGCAAAATTAATTCTTAAATTTTAATTAAAAATTGGTTAAGACTATGTTTTAAAAAGCACTAAAAAAACAAAAAAAACAAGGCTTGGAATTTTTATAGGGACGCATTTGCTAAAAACCAAACAAAACTGAAGGGTTTAAGTTAAATGTCAGCCTAATTATTCAAGACCCACATAAATAAAAAAATGAGTGGGCTTTAGCAAAAGCATAAACCCATATAATTTATCAAGCTAGAGTTCAAATTTAATCTAAACCTACCCATTATCATAATAGGAGAAAATAATTTGATGGACTCTTATTGATTTTCAATACGGAAAAATCATTTAAGCATGAAAGTGGGAGAAGAAACTTACCCGCGCCTAAGTTGTCAAAGCTTTTAGGGCTAGCACTGATACGTGGCAACTCTTGAAGCTGCGACACGACTCCTTTGTTAGGTTATCGAAATCATACTGCAGCAAAACTAATAAATTTAAGGTATTATTTAGGAGTTTATATAATCTTACCAGACAGATTTAAAGTTATTTAAAAATTTATTATTTAAAGATTTAATTTTTTCTGGCTTTAAATAATTTTTTAAAGGCTAAGTTGTTGTAAACCACAAGTTGTCTAATTATCTGGTCTTTAACAATAATTTACGTGAACCACCAGTAAGAAGTATTCTAAGTTCCTATTTAGGAGAGATAGATTGTTATACTTAGAGTGCTAGCTTTTTATTCAGTGACTTACATAGTTTTTCTGTCAAACAAATAACCCCTTTAAAATAAGAGGCATAACTTTATATTTATAAGGAATCCTAAAATCTCTATAAATAACAAAATATTTATTTTCCCATAAATAATATCCATATATTATTTAAGGAGAATTTTCAAAATTTAATCAATCAAGTCCCTACTTGATTATTCTAAGACTAGAATTATAATCCTTGAATTAAATACATTCTAGTGATTAATTTTTCAAATTATTTTCAATCATATTACACTTGAATAATTATCCTAGTTTAATTTTTAACGAATGGTTCTTGATGTGTGTGACCTGTTAAGTTTCTAATATGTTGGCCCGAATATAAATTATAATTCTAAATAAATAGAATTAAATAAATCATATAATTTAATTTATTATCAATTCAATAATTGATTAATTTATATTTGAAAATCAAGTGCACCGTCTAACAACGTGTCATGACCCCCCAAATATTAGAAAAATTATAAGTGGTTTAACTTAACCTTTCAATGACGGGTTTCTCAATGTGATTATTATTCTTTCATCAATAATGTTTCTATTTAGACATTTTAGCATGAACTGTATCTGCCGTTTCAAATCATATTTGTTCGCAATATTATAGTCATTGATCATTTGAATAAGATTTGAAACTCTTTTCAAATCTCATTCTTTCAAATTTTATTCCATCTTGCACAAGGATTTAACAATCAATAATATTTGAGAACATTTGAAACATTTTCTTAATTCACATAGGGTGATGAATCCTCTCTTAATCACTCAAAAACCTTCATATAATTTATGTTATATCCAATGTTTGTCCATTTGTTATGTTTACGAAGATAACATGTAACATAATCAAAACATAACATTCCTTATATAAGATAACTTAGTGATCTCAAGTCTAAGAATAACTTACACGATCGTCACGTGAGCTTTTTCATGGATACAAGTGATAATTCCATATGAGATTCTCATGTAGATCAGTTCAGTGTACATGTCTTATGAGAAGCACATACATGTTAGTTTTAGGTATCCCTTATACCTTATCTTATAAGAATAATTGCTTCTTTTCATAAACGAAAGCACATAATATGTATTATATGTATTATTCTTTACGACTTTAATAACGAAAGCACATAATATGTATTATATGTATTATTCTTTACGACTTTAATAAATATCTAGTATTAAGAGAGCATGAACATGCATGAACATTTAGAAATGATACTTTATGAAATAAAATCCCATAATTATAATATCTTTTGCAAAGTGTTTTTGTTTCATGAATTTTATCTTTACTCTAGATTTATTTATCAAAAATTAAATTCATAAATTAAATATTAAAAATAAATAATGCTTTTATTTAATATAATTAAATATCTTTTATATAAATAAAATACTAACACATGTAACCGACCGATTAAGTACTTAGCCTATAAATTAACTTCCTTTGCTTGCAGGTGCTGTTGGTTCTATGATGTCACGGGGGAAGGGCTATGAAGGTGAAGTAGTTGTCCGTTGCTGAATGTTGATCTGGAGTAAGAGGAGAGTCTGCTTTTTGCTAGATTGAGAGGATGAAGATCTTGCGGCTGCTACTGGACTGAGAAGAGAGGCTGGAAGTCGTGGAAGAAAATATCACCGTTTAAAGGTTGTGCTCATGGTGCTGGTCCAGAGGAGAGGAAGAGATTGTTGCTTGGTTGTTGTGGCTGCCATGACCAGAAAAGAAGCTGTAGATGTCACTGGAGCTGTCTGCTACTGCAGATTCTTCAAGGGAGAAGAAATAAGGAGGCAAGGCTGCTGAGGCTTATAACTCCTACTACTGGTCACAGTTGAGTTAATGGCTGCTCGCGGCTGTAACAGAGGAGATGCGGCTGCTGCTCACGGCTGAGACTATGTTGCTTAAGGCTGCAGCAGAGGTGATGAAGTTGCTGCTGGACACTAATGAAAACTTCAGCTGCACTGTGGCTTCCATTAGACAAAGAAGATGCATAAGTAATCATGGAATGCTGATGGTGCTGCTGCTGCTGCAACTATCGGTGTGAAGACTAGCTATGGTGGCTGCCATTGAACAGAGAGGATGCAGAAGTAATCGTTGTTGTGGTGGTGCTCACCATCAATGAAGATCAGTCATGAATCAAGGAATGAATGGGAGGAGGACCACTTGTTCTTCTTTTCAAGTCCAGTCACGATCTTCCTTTGCTTTAAAAGAGAGAGTTCATTTTCTCATCACCTGAAAGGCTAGTCACGGGTTTCTTCTTGTTTAAGGGTAAGGGTCATGTGTTTTTTTCCCTTTTATTTTGAAGAGTGTTTTCTATGTCTCCAGGAGAGGAGCCGGAGAAAGATTGAGGACAACTGGTTTGGGAAGAATCAACTGGTTGGACAGCTACTGGGGGGTTGTTTCAATTGAGGTTGTCAATTTTGTTTTATTTTGCTCGGAATAGCTGAAAAATTTCATATCAATTTAAAAAATAAAACAAAACGGAACAAATTTTATTTCATTTTAAATCTCGGTCCGTTCCGGATTTTTCGGCTAAATTCCGCCCGGAATGTTCTGGTTTCATTTCACATGTTCCGTTCCGCTCTTGAAAAGCTATTGAATTAAATTAAACTTTGTTCAATTTAATTAATTAAACTACCCAATTATAAAAAGCTATTTTTCATTACTATTTTCAATAACAATGATATTAATAATAATATTGAAAATTATTATTACTATTTTCATTAACAATGATATTAATTTTTTAAAATTAAATTTATCACTAATATATATGGTTTATATTCATGTTTATACTTTGTAGGAATTTGAGCAAAACAAGGGATGCTTTAGATTCTATTAGTTTTGATAACATTTACCTAACTTTATATTTAAAATATTTGTGTTAAAACATTTTACTTTCATAATATTTTGATGTTTTGTATAAGTTGAATTACTTCAAGTTAAAGATCTATTTAATCTTGACTATTTAGAAATATTTTAAATTTTAAAATTATATTTATTTGGTATTGTGTTTGTATTGCATAATTTATAATTAATTTATCTCGAATTTGAATTATGTTTGTTGAATATATATATAAACAATACAACTCCAAAACGGCACGCCGAAATACTCCAAAACTAAAATATTCCATTTTAATTGAAAAAACAAAATACCTACCAAAACAGAATTCACAATCTTAGATTCAATGGTGATGGTGCAGTTGAATGAGGAGCTCACTTTCTTGAATGTGAGAGGTGATGGATTTTTTCCTTCATTGGGGAGAGTCACGTTCCTTTTTGTTTGAATTTTTTTTTCTATTTTTAAGAAAGTGTGGTATGTATGCAGAATGTTTTTTTTGGGTGAATGCCCTAAGTAATACCTCCTCTGCTTTTATAACCATTTATTTATAGGTAAAAAGATTGTTATTTTCCTCTCAATTGCTTGCTATTCAAGCAATTTTGGCAACTAAGTAACCCAAAATCATATTGTTAATTGATGAAATTAATGGAAGGTGAGCATAAGAATATCATCATGATGTTGTGTGTGTATTACCTCATTTCTCATGTCTATGCATTATTTTAAAGGTGAAGACCATAATAGAAGTTTGCGGCATTACAAAAGTAGTAGAGCGTACTTACATTCCTTTGTCTTCGGCTAAAGCTTCCTCTAATGGGTCTTTCCATTCTTCAAATTTGCCACACCACACAATATAATTCAGTAGCAGTTATCCTTTATTCTTTTGAATATTTACTCCACATATATTTACCAAGAAAGAGAAATAGAGAGAATCATACCTAATCGTAATTACAATCAAAGAATTATCCAAAATATAAAGAATAAAGTAATCTAGAACACCTCAACCAAAATTTAAGAATGATCCAAGATCGTGAGAGAAATGAAATTTGTTCTACTTTTTTCAATTTCTTAAAATGGTATGAGGTATGCTAGTTATTTCGGCTGGAACAGAATGAAATTAACAACCTTGATCAAGTCAACAATACCAAGTCTTGAGATAAGATCCGTAACCACAAAGCATGACTTGTTACCTTAAAACAAGCTATAAAATCAACTTCCTTCGTAGATGAAGCAATAATTAATTGTTTAGCTTTCTTCTATGAAATTGTCCCACCAACCAACATAAATATATAACCTGACATAGATTTCCTACTATTTATATAGACAACAAGGTCTACATTTGAGTATCTAATCACTTTAAGCTGATTTGATTTTGTATATATGAGCATATAATCTTTTATCCCTTGTAGATATCTCATAACTCTTTTTACTGCCTCTAGTGTTCAATTCGTGGGTTACTCTAGCATTTACATTCCCATTACTCTTTATGTATTATTGTTTCAAGTCATTTTTTGGGCATTGGTTTTCATTTAATTTATCACCTTTCATAATTGGACTAAACAAAACTACATGTTATATCTCTTAAAGACTTGATTAATATAACATTTTTAAGATAATCAAGATCGATCTCTTCTATGCTAATGACATAGGATCATCATCCATATCAACCATCTTAAAGATCTTAGAAAGATAATATTTGGTTTCATACATCAAACCAAAATCACTACTTGCTAGCAAAATATCATCCACATCTAGGACTAAAAAGATAAACTTGCTCTTATTGAACTTTAGATATATACATTGGTTAACGATATTTTCTTTAAATATGAAAGAAGTGATGATATCATTAAACTTAATATATCATTTCTTAAAAGCTTGTTTAAGTCCTTAAATGGATTTCTTTAATTTGCAAGGCATATGTTCATTTACTTTATTTATAAGATCTTTATGTTATTCCATTAATATATCTTCATCCCAAGTCCCTTTCAGAGAAAAAAAAAGTAGTGTTCACATCCATTTGAGTTATTCTAAAGAAATACGGGATAATTACAAAAAAAACTCCTGTATTCTGGTCCATTTTTCATTTTCAATTTAAGATTTGAGAAATTATAATTTGCTTCCTGAACTTTATACATGTACTAACACTTAACATCCTAAAAACAATTCAATAAAAAATCTGATTATTTATAGATTTGCCATTATATTCATTTTAATGATTAAAGAGCCCCTGTAGCATCAAAATAACAAAATCTCCATTTATAATTTATACTTATAATAATACCATCCAAAATTCCATGAACACAAATTCCTTCTAGGCATTTCATTAAAAAATGTTGGGCATCATTGGTGTTTTTTTTTTTTTTGCTGTATTTGGAAAGAAAGGAATCAAATGACTCACAATTCCTTCCTCTTGCATCTCCAAAAAATCCTCCAATGCTTCACTAGCATGTACATTCACTGCAAATCCATTTATCAAAGCCTTTTAGAAACCCGTCTCCTTTTTAGGGGTCTTGTTAGAAAACTTTCTTGCGTTTGATATTTCTCCATGTTTTACATACATATCGATAAGTAAATACATACATTAACTACTCTATCAAGTTTCTTCCTCTAAAAAAATAGATTTACCTATTCACCCAATTCTAGAGCACACAAAGTAGCAATAGTTGAAAAAAATGCTTAACTAGAACTCACAAAATAATTTTAATGCTTCATAGGTTTGCTTATTTTGACAGTATCAACCAATCATCGCATTCCAAAAGACCACTTATTTCTTCAGCGTAGCATCAAACAAAACCCTAGCAGATAAACATCACCATTATTATTAATATGAACCCCATGAATATAAAAATCCAGAAACCCATAAAGAAGTAGTTAAAAACCCAAGGAAGCTGAAAATCAGGTTTGGATAGAAACCTTAACCCAAAGAAAACCTTACATTTAAGAACCAAATGTATTGAAAATTGAACTTAGACCCATTATTTATAGCAAAATAAAAACCCAAAATATACAAAGACACCACAAGGTTAGTTATACCTTAATAATTCAAATATGTTCTTTGTTCTAACAAACAGAAAGGTGTTGCATAACTTAAAATACAAGTTTATTCAAAATATCATGGCTACTAGATATTACAAAAATATATATATATATATATATATATATATATATATAGTCCTCCTAAATAACCAAAATGGACCCTTATGGGCCCAAGCTAATTATCAACTAACAATAGTCTAATGTCTAAAACAATCCAAAAACATTGATTTTTGGCTAAAACTAGTTCAAACTAAAACACAAGCCCTAAACTGAATATACATATCCAAATAATAAAATAAAACCTTAAAATAATTCAGATTAATACAAAGAAATAATTCAACCTAATAGTAATCTGTCATTAAATACTTTAACCCTCATTTCTTTGTGTAACTAGGACAAATAAGGAATCATTGTAAGAGAAAGATTTTGGAATATTAAGGAATTTTTACCACATTTGAAAACTATGTTGGTGCCCATTAAATAAACTTTTAGAACTAGAAAATTCCTCAAAATAAGTTGATGAATATCCTTGTGTTATGAGGAAAAGAATCTTCTCTAAATAGAAAGTTTACAAGTCAAAATGCAACAAATAACAAAATCGATATCACATTTTTTAACTTGTATGGAAAGACCTTCCTGAAATTTGATTGATCTAAAATGTTAACCCAATGTAGAAAAATATGTTTGAAAAACCATGGTAAAATTTCATCTTGATCAAACAATCAGGTTGAGAGTTATGCTCGATGGTGTAAAATTGAAGAAGAAGCATAATTACACTAGAATTCAAATTTTCTTGTTCAACCTCTTCTTAGGCATATCATTCATTCTCTCTTCAAGATGATTCGTCTGAATATGTAACATGTAAAAAAAATTTTAAAGACAATAAAACACCATCAACCTGAAGTAAAGGATCGCCATCAAAACCCTACATAATTTTGTTGGCAAAGAAAAAAAAAATCTGAATACACCTCTCATTCACATATAAACTCTCCTATCAATCATATTTTTATTTTTTAGCTTCAATTAATCATCATAAAATTGCTTAGATGTTAAAGAAACAAGAGATTTCCTATCTTTCATAAAAACAAAATCTATTTTTGAACACGTCATGCATAACTTTTCGATTATATTGCAAAGTCTTACACAAAAATAAATGATTAGCATGCATAAATGCATAGGCACAACATCTCATCATAATACTTCCCAATAAAGAATGCAACTAAAACCTGTTTAAGCTCTTTCACTTCTCTACAATCATGTAACTATTGCAATTTATATGAAATAAAGTGTTTTGTAGTGTACAAGTTTAATTTATCTACCAAATTAGTACTAGCTATATTAGTGCAATTGTTAATATTAATAATCATTCTACATATCTTATTCTGAACATGACACCTTAGATGAAAGATGTTCTCTTGTTTCTCTTCCAAATCTATCATCTTAACTTGTAAATTCAGTGCTCGTTTTACCATAAATGCCTCCCCTTTAAGTGGATACTTAACACAATCAGCACTATCATCCTCAAGTTGGTTATCTTCATCTCATCATTAATCTCCCCATCGATCACAATCTTATTATGAGCTTTTATAACCATAGCTAACTTGTTTAGACACCGCGAAGCAACATGACCAACTCCCAAACAACAAAAACATTTTGTCATTATTACAAGAAGTAGGAGTTTCAACTTTACCTTTACTATTAGTGGATATATTTTCTTTCTTTTTCAGGCCATGTTTGTTTCCTAGAAAGTGGTTTTCGGGAAACCACTTTTCAAACTTTATAACCATAGCTAACTTGTTTAGACACCACGAAGCAACATGACCAACTCCCAAACAACAAAAACATTTTGTCATTATTACAAGAAGTAGGAGTTTCAACTTTACCTTTACTATTAGTGGATATATTTTTTTTTCTTTTTCAGGCCATGTTTGTTTCCTAGAAAGTGGTTTTCAGGAAACCACTTTTCAAACTTTCCTGTGTTTATTTGCCATTAGAAAAGTTAGTCAACGGAAAACACTTTCCAGTCAAAGGAAAATTTAGCTTGGTTTTCAAGAAAATGTTTTCCTTTTATTTTAGACGAAAAATACTTTCCGGAAGTTGTGAAAAATTTAGAAAAGTCATTATTTGCTGATTATATCAAATTTGGTCCTCAAACTTTTGATTGCTATATATATTTTGTTTTGAATATTTGTTTTTCAACTTCATCCCTTAGAATTTAATTTTTATATTAATTTTGGTCCTCATTTTTATAATTTTTATTTGCTTTTCCCTTATCATTTTTTAATTGAAATTTTTCATCTATCAAATTTGGTACTCATTTTTTTGATTGTTACTTATTTTATTTGAAATAATTTATGAAATGTTAATTATTATTATTTTAATTTCTTCATCTTTCAATTTTTTTTATTTTTTAGATTTGATCTCTATTATTTTGATTATTATTTATTTTATTTGAGATAATTTATGAAATTATATTTTTTTTTCAATTTCACTCTCATTCAACTTTTTAATTTGTAAGATTTGTTCCTCATTATTGTAATATACTTGAAAAAAAATAAAACATTAATAAGTTATTTTCCAGGTTATTTTCCATGATATAACCAAATATTAAAAATTGTTTTCCAACTTATTTTCCATTACACTACCAAACATCGGAAAATAATTCACTTCTAAAAACAAAACTACTTTCCAAAAGAAAATTAACAAACAAGACCTTAAAGTCTCAATCCTTTCCCCTATATTTGAATGAGATTGGGCAACCCCTATATTAGCATTCTAATTAGGTTTCTAAGGTGACGAAGAACCTAATGATTGGCTTGACCGTGAACTATCCTTACATTTGAGTTGTCTCTCTAATTTTGTTTTCATATGCATCATATCCTCCAACTCCATGTAGTGTTGTAATTTCACAATATTCATGATTCATCCAATTTAAGAACCTAGTTATAGTGACCTCTCTATCCTCCATTATATTAGCTCAAACCACTACGATCTTCATGTCCTTACGATACTCATTACACTCTTCATACTGGCTTAAACATTGTAACTTTTGAAACAATTCCCTATAATAATGACTAGGGATGAATCATCTCTTTATAATAGCCTTTATCTACTATAAAATCTCAACAAACCCCTCACGATTCTTGTTGTGACTCAATATAAGCTAATTCCACCACACAATGGCATAGTTCGTGAACTCAATTATGAAAAACTTAACCTTCTTATCCTCAAAATAGTTATGATAGTCAAATATGAACTCGATTTTCTTCTCCCACTCCAAATACACATCAAGATCATTTTTCCTTTGAAATGAAGGACTTTTTATCTTAATGCTACCCAAAGACCTATCTACCCCATCACGGTACCCAAAATTATCCAAATTATCTTTTTGGATGAACTGCCTATCTCTCATAACTTCCCTATACCTACAGTCTCTAGGCTGCCCAAACTGATCTCCATGGCCTAAAGACGCATTATTATAATTCTCATCACCAATCTCATCAAAATGATCGTTGATAGTAGGACTAACATGCCTTTCACGTGACCTAACATTATTTCCACCTTGATCAGCTATATTCCATACACCATTAATTTTAACATCGTGTCTCTCTTATCTCTCCATCTTATCCTCCAAATTCCCTAGTACCTTGTTCACCATTTCCATTTTTTATGCTAAAGATTGAATTTGAAAAGCCTAATTTTCAATTGGTCGTGTTGTCTTGTTGTTGTTCAATATCTTCAAATTTGAAAAATATATTAGTGATAAAGAAAAATTTATTTCCTCACTCACTTCCTCACTCACTTCCTCACGTGTTTACATCTCTCGTATTTCACTCAGTTATGCTTTCCACTTTGAAGTTAAACACAAAAAATAGAACAACTTAGTAGTGAAATCCAAATACATGTACTCAAAAAGCAAAAAATATACAAAAAAAAAGACAAAACTCCGATTATGATTTCGCGAGTAGGAAATAAATTCATACGAAACATAGATGTTTTTAAAGACACGAAATAAATCAGATGTGAAACTAATGAAACTGACTTTATTAACACCTAAATATCCCAAATATAACTTTAGTATAATGATTAGGCTAATTTCAATATTAGCAAAACATGTTTTATAAGTTGTCGCAATTAAGACCTGATTATGCAATCTAATACCCGAATTTGAAATGCAAACCAAACCAAGTCTAAATGACCCTAAATTTAATATTTGATGTTATTGCACCCAAAAGGCCCAGAATATAAATCTCGAAGCGATTCCAACATGGTTTGATTCATTCTCCTTTGTATTAGTGTTTTCATGACAAAACCGAATCTTTAGCTTTTTTAACATTTTTTTTCTCTTTTTTTTTTTAATTTAGTTGCACTAATATGTAGGGATAATAATAAAAACAACAAGACACTTTTTTTAATAGCACATGCAACAAGCAAAAAAAGGAGTAAAAGTAGATAAATAACCTAAGAAAACTGAAATTCAGGTTTGGATAAAAATATTAACTAGGAGATAACTGTAAACCTAAGAACCAAAGGTATTGGAAATTAAACTAGGACCTGTTATTTATAGCAAAACAAGAATCCAAAATATGCAAAGACACCACAAGATCAGTTATACCTTGATAAGTCAAATTTGTTTTTTACCCCAGTAAAGAAAAAATATTGTATCATGTAAAATAGAAGTTTATTCAAAACATCATGACTACTGAATTTTGCTATAAAGAAAACAATATATAGTCCTCTTAAATAAATATAATGGACTTTTACTGGGTAGCAAACTAGTGGGCTCAAGCTAATTAATCAGTTAACACAAGCCTAGTGCCTAAAATAGTAATAAAACATTGATTCTGGGCCAAAACAAGCCCAAACTAAAACGCAAGGCCTAAACTGAATATAAATATCCAAATAATAAAATAAAATAATAAATAAAACCTTTAAATAATTTAGATTAATACAAAAAAATAATTTAACCTAAAAGTAATCTGCTATTAAATACTATAGCTCTCATTTCTTTGTGTAACTAGGATAAATAAGAAATCCTTATAAATTTTTTTTTTGAACATTAAGAAATCCTTGTTACACTTGAAAACTATATTGTTGTCCATTAAATATACATATTATGAGGAAAAGAATTATTTCCAAATAGGAAGTTCACAAGTTAAAAAACAACAAATAACAAAATCTATATTGCATCTTGACTTGTATGACAAGACCTTTTCAAATTATGATTGACTTGAAAATTTAATCCAATGTACAAGAATGTCTGGAAACTCCTAGTAAAATATCAATCTAACTTAATAGTTAGATTGAGAATTATACTTGATAGTATAAAACTAAACAATAAATATAATCACATGAGAATCTGAATTTTTTGTTTAAGCTTTTCTTGAATCGTATCAATTACAATACTCATAAATCATACTATTCCAAGAAATCACATTTCTTTTCGGCATCTCATCAAACAAAATTATTGTAGATGCCATATCTCTCACTTTAACATATTGATCAATGAAAATATTAAATACCGCAGAATCTCTTATAGAGATCAGCTGGAATAGAGACAACGCATTGCCCATATCCTCGTGCCTCTCATGCCTACCAATAAGTGTTGTCCACGACATTAAACTTCTATCAGTCATATCATTTAACACCTTCCTTGCAAAACCCAAATTCCTAAACTTTGAGTACATATCCACCGACATCGTTGGCACATATATGTCGAAGTAAAACTCAATTTTCACTTTGAGATAAGAGTTTGGGATTAAGAAGTTTGTTTTTAAATTCTCCTTGATCATGTGTCTCTAAATTCTCTCTCTTTTTTTTTTATTGTATTTTCCATGCTACCCTACTCCTTGTATCATTTGATATTGTCTTTTGCATAACGTCTTATTTTAAATACACATCTAAATATCTCAAATATAACTTTAGTATAGTGATTAGGCCAATTTCAATATTAGCCAAACTTTAAAAATACATTTACAATAGACTTTCTTGTATTTTCTAGGCAATTCAAAGAGATGTTATGCATCATTTTTATCCATTGATTTTAACTCTTCATTAATGGCATTGATGTATTTTCTAGAATCATCACTTTTCATGGCTTTGAAAATATAACCGGATTTTTTTTTAATCCCAATATCAAAATCAAATTCTGATAGATGCACCATATAATCATAACAAGTGTTTTTTTCCTCTCTAGGCCTTCTCAGAACTACTTGTTGCGTGGTGATATTGATACCATTTTCATTATGTCGTCTAATTTCTGGAGTTGATTGGGGAATAACAATATCCCGAGAAGATAAAAATAATGGGATATTTACCTTTACTTCTTCAAGATGCGCCTTTTGAAAGTCACTACTCTTACAAATTTTACCATTTTCTAAGAATCTAACATTTCTGATTTCAACTATCCCTCTACCTTTAAATGGCTGAATACGCAATATTGTTTTTGGATTTTACTTTTCATGTGGATTGAAAATTCTAGCCAGAAACGGTTGTAAAACTAAATTTTTTATCCATCTATGAATCAGATGATGAAATTAAATTTCTTATTAGTTCATAACTCAAAATCAGATGATGAAACTGCTTTATTATAAACCATAATTTTAAAACTTAACCCGACTAATTCGAAGCTAGAATTGAACCAAGTTTAAAAAAATTAACCAGGAATTTAACCAAGAAAAACTCGATCGACCTCGAGAGTTTAATCAATTCTATTTTGAATCTGTTCAAATAGAAATGGCCAGGAATCTTTCTTTTTTTTTCTTCTCTGTAGCCTTTTTGTGGTTAAGCCTAGAATTTATTTATCTATTTGTGTGTTGTGTAAATCATAAATAAAATAAAGATATTAAATTCTAATATCTATCTGATAGGCTTTTCTTGTTTTTTTTAATGTAATTTGTTTTTGGGTGAATTTCCATCTAATCCATAACCCGATTATTATATTAAAAACTATGCTATCAGCCACCTATAAACCCCATGAAAGTCAAACCCAGATACTAAAAATAAGGTTAGCATGCCCCTCCAATTAAAAAAAAAGAAAAAAAAAAGAATTTACAAGAATATGATGGTGCCTTAGCCCTAAAATCTGAGAAAACCTTGTTTATAAAAGAACTTCAATTTAAAGTGGATTGTTATAGCAAATTTGTATCACAACAAACCAAAAAAGAAACATCTTGAAGGCGTTGTTGGCATTAGGAAGCAGTATTTGAACTCTTGGATTTACGACAAGCAATGAATCGACGTATCTCTTAATTGAAGCTGTAATCAGAAGCCTTTCACATGTTAAACCCATCATCGATCCTGCCAAAATAAACTTTGTTTTCATTTTTTTCTGATAAAATCGAAACATATATTTTTTTTTAGAAAAAAGGATATATAAATTAGAGAGCCAGCGATCAGATAATTGTAGTCTGAGTTTTTTATTCGACACTTTATAATTCCGTCAAGGATATCATCACATCAATGGCCCTCCATCAAGTATTTGTTAAGCAAAAAAAGAAACCAAAAAACAATAAAGAAAACCTTTCTTTGTGAAAAGAAGAGAATGAAGAGGGAAGGAAAGAAGAAAGAAGAGCAGAGGGCTCAGAAGGATCCATTGGTGTTTTTATAATCACGAGAAGATCATAAAATAGGTAGTTATCAACATCACTGCCCTCGTACTCTTCCTGATCCCATATCAGATACAAAACAGAAGCATAAACAAATTGTAAGAGAAGGGAGTTTAAGAGCAAGGAAGGGGGGTTTCGGCCATATATTGAATATGATGTTCTTATCTGCTTAATTGCTGCTCATATATTGAATCTCGGAGGCGACTCTGGAGCTTCAGATTAGGGTTAGGGTTTAAATGAGGTTAATGGGCTTTCAGGACCAGGGAGCCGCCATTTCTACTTGGACCAGGGAGCCCAGTTTCAGTTTGGTTGCTGCCTCAATATCCTTTTCTTCTTCTTCTGACCAAGTTGACAAGAGAATATTGAAATTTTTAAATGTAAGAAAATTCAACTAAACTTCATTTAAAAATTGAATAATGTGAACATTTTGCAGACGTACCAATGCCAAAAAAATCACCTTCCTTTTTTACGTGGCTTTATGTTAGACATAAATTTCCTTTTATTGACTCTATCAAGAACTTCATTTCCTTTTTGTTTTCAACATAAATTGTTAGAAAATCATTCAAAAATAAATTTACTTTTCATCTTGTTTTGAAGTTTTTTCTAAACAATTTTCATTACGTTCTGTAATTGTTGTGTAGATACTGAAAGGGTAAAAGCAAGCTTCATTAATCAATAAATAAGAAGATAGATGGTGGCCTTTCTAGTTGACTCCGATCCTTCACATAATTCTTGAATCCTACATAGCTCTCTTGAAACTCAGGATTATGTGGAACATCAAGTTCAAAATGTCAGGTGCACATTTCTTGGCCAGGGAAATCTCCTGAATACAACTTCTTCACTAGTTTGTGAATTTTGGTCAATATTGAATTGTTGAAATCCATGTCTTGGATCAAGAGCATAACTAGAAATAAGTAACTTCACTATATCCTCATTGGTTAATATTTTGTCGTTTGGGCCACATTTTGTCGTTTGGGCCACATGAGCCAAACGACAACACCTCAAAAAAAAAAAAATTGTACCCAGTATCTTTTAATATATATATATATATATATTTTTTGATATTTTTTTTTTAGTTTTAAGGAGTTAAGAATCAGCTGGCGCCGCAAACCGCTCATGCATAAAATAATTTTCATGATTAACTAATATTTTTTATATAGATTCTTTACAAAATACAATCTTTTATATAGGTGAAGCGCCATATACTTTTCGTCAATAACCAGAGCGAATGCGAATCACTTTCTATGTAATCGAACACCTTCACATTGACATTTACTAATATTTTCACCAATTGATTTTCATGCAATTCTCGAGGTGAACTGCTGCAACCAAGATCTATAAATATATTGGGTCACCAAGTAAACAACAAGGGTCAACACAGTTTATCATTTTCTCATACTCAACATTTTACTCGCGTCCTTATATTTCTTTTTTCATTTCTTTCATAAAAATTACTAACTTAACCATCAGAGTTACTTGTTCCACAAGGAACTAATTTTTCAGGTGACACGACCAAAAGATTGATGTCTTCTTCCAAGTGTAGGAGTGTCGAAGTAATAAATAACCCGGCAAGACCGGGGTCGAACCACAAGAAGTTAATTGTATAAATTATAGATAACAACAATGATACAACAACAACAACAACAACAATAATAATACTACTAGAAGTAGTGGTGGTAGTAAAAATAGTAATAGTAACAGTAATAGTAATAATAGTAATAATAGTAATAATAATAATATCAATAATACTATTAATAATGACAATAATAAAGATGAAGAAGAAGAAGTTGATGAGTGATTAGTACTTAAAAATGTATTTTTATCAAGGTTTTATATCATCATTTTGCACTTGAAGTAGTAGTAATAATAATAATACCAATAATACTATTAATAATGACAATAATAAAGATGAAGAAGAAGAAGTTGATGAGAACTTTGAGATGAAGGATTAACGTAAGGATTAAACAATGATAACAATAAATGTCAAAGTTAGAGGATCCACTAATGGTATTTCAAACAAGTATAGTATAAACTCTTATTATTCAATTAGAAACCACACACAAAGGAGGTTCTAATCAGATTATAAATTGTTAACATGATTACATTAGTTATCTTATTCGAATAATGCTAATACTTATTCGAATAATGCTAACAAGATAACAAATATAAAGCATGTTAGTATCCAACATTAAGGTCCATGTTAAGTTTATATTATACTTATTCTTACACCATTAGTGTACCCTTTTCACCTTGACATAATTAACTTAGCTACACATAATGAAAGAAAGAAACATAAATAAACAAGGAAAGAAAATGAAAAGCATAAGCAAGAAATTAATATAAGCAAAACTTAAGCATTACAAAATATAAAGAGAGAGCAAGAGCATGATCTTGATCTGAACACCAAGATGCCTAAATACATGGCAAATACCTCCTTTTATAGGCTAAAATTTAGAACTATTGATTTGTTGACTAATTGATGAATGAGTGGCCACATCTTGACTTGGTGACAATTCTTATCTTCTTGTTTGCTAAAAACATCATTCATAACGTCATAATTTGAACAGACGTCAACATGAAAGTTCTAGGAAATTGTCTCATCTTTCTAGGGTAAAAATTTGAGATCATTTGGACTTCTAGAACTCGAGATATGGGCTGAACACTGAACAGTGTCTGGGCTGCAGGACAGATTCAGACTTCTTCGTTGTTGCTACAATTTGGACTTACAAACGGCTTTGTTAAATCTTGAGCTCCACATGAAAGTTGTAGGCCTATGTCTCAACTTTCCATCCATTTAAAGTAGACCTAAATTTGAGATCTACAGCTCCAGATATGACCTGATTACCGAACAATGTTCCAGTTTGGACTGCACCAACATCTCTTTTCTAAGTTTGGCCATCTCTTTGTCCTTGCAATTTCAGTACGTCAACTCATCAATCAATTCTTTCATTTATGTGATAGGCCTGCATTTAAGATGAACATTTACCATAAATTAAAGGTATCTTATATTATTAGATATGTTATTATAAAACATGCTTTAGTTAAGGAGTTATTGATACTTCAAGTGCAAAATGATGATATAAAACCTTGATAAAAATGAACTTTTAAGTACTAATCACACCCCCCAACTAGCTTATTACTAGTCCCTAGTAATCAAAGCGTTAAAATAGAAAAAAAAATTGTAAATTCCACAAAGCAAGGCATTCATCATTCAACTTCCATTAATCTATCCAGATAAACAAACTCTCAATAAGTTTATATATCTGCTCAATACCTCTTAAACAAGATATTAATAAACCTTCCTTTTTATGTGCTAAATGTATGAAAACATAGATGATGGGGCTTTTATTGGAAGAAAAACAATATTTTGTTATAATGTTTAAGGTTAACTTCCTTGGGTTGGGATTATTATCTTCTTTTTTTTTCTTTTGTTTTTTTAATATATATACATATAACTTAAAACATAATGCATCTTTCACCCATGTAACGAGCTTTTGGCTAATGACTCCCAGACCAGTTGATCTTAGGGCATTAAGTGTTGAGACACTCCTACGAGATTAGTAACTCGGGTTGCAGATACTGATACATAGATAGTGCAATGTTTGATTCCCTTAACCTTTTCTCCTTAACCCATGTAACAAGCTTTGGGCCAATAGCTCCCAAGTCAGTTGACTTTAGGGTATTAGGTGTTAAAACACCCCTTCAGGCTTAATTGCTTAGGTTAGGGAGGCTTCGAAACCAAACTTATCTATGTTTTTATTATCATCATTTTCTTAAAAACTGGCAAACAAGGTCTTTTATAGTCAGATTCCCAAGACTAAGTCGATCATGTTCTTTATGGAATTGTGGCCATAAATCATGAATAACACGATGCACATCTCTACTAGGATGCATCTTAAGGGTCAATAGAAGATTATCTAAAGACCCCTTACTTAGGCCATCTTTAATGAATTGTATTTTATCTTCACGGTTTATAGATACCATTTCTAAAGAACGACATGTTGCATTACAAGTCCATCTAGCACATCTGTGACAGACTTTCAGTCGTTTTGCACGACGTTTCTTTGCAAAAGTGCTTTTACCTGTTCCAGGCATGTATGAGATGAAAGAATTGGAGGACTCACCTGTAATTGGACATTTGCTTCAATCAGCCAACGAATATCTTCAGGAATTCCATGATTCATTAACAACCTCAATCTTGCACACCTAGCATGGTAAATTTTTGTAATCGCATTCTGAGGCAGAGCGGGAAAGTACTTTTTCA
>Ga0325404_1002414_pt1 | contig 20054 bp, 7 predicted proteins | sample PopdelMetagenome_18_FD_205664 | JGI IMG/M metagenome (GOLD analysis project Ga0325404, IMG submission 205664) | Populus deltoides microbial communities from Bellville, Georgia, United States - Xylem-Control-R1 | ecosystem: Host-associated > Plants > Phyllosphere > Stem > Wood/Secondary xylem... | reverse complement strand
ATTTGTTTTATTTTTATTGATCAAAACAACATCGTTTTGATCAAAAACTTGTCGTTATGGTCAAAATAACATCAAAATGCATTGTTTTTTAGTCTTTTGACTTAAATTAGGTCATTAACTTTTTTTTTAATTTTAACCCTCAAATATTTAATTTATTCTATTAGGTCCTCAATTGAATTTTGATTCTAAAAATTAATTCAATTTCACCCCTGCCAAGTTTTAAAATGATCCCCTGAGTTTAATGTCGTTTTCATCTTGGTCATTCATTTTGGATATTTTTAATCTCGTCCCTAATTGACCTTTAAACTTTTAATTTTTTAATCTCACCCTTATTTTCAGTTGAATTAGGTCCCTGAATTCACGCACCTTTTGCAAAAAGGTCATTGGTTCTTAATTTCTTTAATTTGGCCACTAATTAACCTTCAAACTTTGTTTTTATGGCAATTTTGTCCCTAATTTCACCTAAATGAACTTAGAAAAATTAAATTTGATCTTTTAAAAATCTAGTTTTCTTAATTAAGCTCAAATTAGGCTTCCAAACTTATTTTTTCACCAATTATATCCGTAATAAAATTAATTTGACCCATTAAAAGTTTAATTAAGTCCTTGCATAATTAAATCTTTTAATTTGAATAAAATTAATTCTTAAAGTTAATCAAATATTAATTTGGGTCGATGATTAACTCAAATTGGCCTATTACAAGTCTAATTAAGTCTTTAGACTTAATTTTTATGCAAATTCATCAAATAATCATTTAATTTGACCTTATATCTGCATTGTCTTTCAAACTTGAGTATAAATGGGTTCTTGATTTTTATCCAAAATGTCAGTTTGGTTCCTCCATGTATTTGAAAAAATTCTCAGACTGCTTTTATAAAGTTGCTAGTTTTTTTAAAAAAAAATTAAAGAAAAAGATAATTTTAGGGGAAACCCAAAATTGGGTGATGACAGAATCATTGAAAAGTTTGCTGTTAATCCCTAAAATACAAGATTTTGTTGATTTATTTTAATAATGAAAAATTTTGACGGTAATCCCTAAAAAAGAAAGATTTCATCAATTTAGGATTCAAACAAGAAATTTCAACATTAATCCCTAAAATAGAAAATTTCATCAATTTAGGATTTTGAATGAGAATTTTTTATGTTAATCCCTAAAATAGAAGACTTGGTTGGTTTAGGATTTTAAAAGTGGCATTGGACCCGTATAGATGGTAAAAATTACGCTTTGACCATGTTCTTTTAAATATATCCAAAATAGACCTTAAGAGCGTCACTTATACTCATTAGGTCTTTGTGGAGTCATGTTGACCTAGTCCAAGTCTACTTGCAATAATAAGGGATAATATGTCATAACACACTAAAATCATCAAAGACAAGTTTACAAATAAAGATGATAAAAAGAACACGATAGTTTTTTTATTCTTAAAATCATATGTTGTCACTTTAAGGTGACCTCGTTGGTAGAAGACTAGTTTACTGTATGCTAGAAAAGTGAATCAAAAGGGTATTGCCAAAGGCACCGTTCAACTTTTTGATTCATGTTCATGCTTAACAAAACAATTTTATTTGAAAAAACAAAAGTCATAATTCATCAAATAACACACAATTATTTTTTTATGTTTATGTTTTTTCTTGTTTAATTTGAAAACGTTGCTACCATATTTTTTAAAAATCAAACTATATATCTATGATGCACATTCATACGCAAAAACATCATCCTAAAAAATTAAAGACAAGAAATCCAATGTCCACTCACAAATCACATTCATGTGCAAAATTATCGACACACACACGCAAAACCATTATAAACAACCAATATTTGTAACCAAAATTAAATAATATGTTAAAAATTAATTTGGGGTTTGCGATTGACCTTTTAGAGTTGTTCAAATTGCCTAGGAATGGCTGAAAATGGCTGGAATAATGGCAACATTGGTGGCGCGTGTAAGCCATGCGCAGGAGAGGGTTGCCATTATTGGCGCATCATTTCATTCATCATATAAGGATGGGAGGAGCGTGGACCAACCCACTAGATGCATGGATTCCGCCTTTTTGTTCATATATTGGTGATGTCACCCATCGCCACCTGTGGAGGGATATCAAAGCCCATCAATGCCAGCTTTTTTTTTCTTTACCAGTTCAGTTTTCCCTCTCTAGTTTTTGAATATGCGATCATTGAGTTACATGATTTATATGATTGTATAGTACTTATAAAAGGGAGAAAATGGTGGTTGTGGTGCCATGTTTAGAGGTCAAATGCGAGAGAAATAGAGTAGAGAAGTTTTGATGGTAGTTTTTCTATCTCCTTAATCTATAATGATACAGGGGTTGTTAGCTTCATTTTATGGAGAACTTTTTTAAGGGGTTTAGATATGAAGAGAATCTGGTATTGTTAGAAATGGGGTTGAATGAGAGATATATAGAGGATATAAGTTATATGTTCAACATCGTAGTAGAAAGGAAGGAGTTGGGATAGATGTTGTTATAGTGGGGGGGCTGTGGTGGCCCTTAACAGCTACCATGAGCTATTATGGCTACTGTGGGTGTGTGAGAATATGGTGGATAAGGTTTGATTTGGTCTTTTGTTTTGTGTGGGAAAAAGATGGGAGAAGATGAAAAATGTCTTTTCTTTTTTCTTTTATTTTTTCTTCCTACTCTCATTTTTCTGCACAAACTTTCCTTTTACCCATGGTGGCTAAGGTTCTTTTGCACACTCGCGCTCCCTTGTCTCTCAAAATCTATTATCTATTTATTGCTAAATTTGGTTTGTCATTTTCTCTCAATTACATGGGGAGCAAGTAACCAAATTTCACTTTGGTCTCTCTTTTTCTTGTTTTGCGTTTCACCATTGATCTTCTTTTTTAATTTAATATCTGATTTCTTTTGTGTTTTTGGATTTTTTTTAAGATATCAAATAAAATAGTAAAAAATTATGAAATTAGTGTATAAATAGCTGAAATACATCAATGAAACTTTTTTTAGCCTTTTTGTTTTGTATATTTGAAGGATATTTTGGAAATAAATTGTAAAATTTTAGGTTATGACACCTTCAATGATGGCATCTTGAGATAATCCTTTAAGCTTCTTTATAGCAAATGTGAGATCACGAGGGGCTTGCATATCATTTCATTAGTCATTTTAGGTTTGAGCAATTTAAGGTTCCTCTAAAGATTTGTCATTCTTCAATGTTTTCTTTTTTATTTGCACATTCATAGCTTATCTTACAAAGCTCATTTTTAAATGATCATCAATAACTCCTTGAGATGCTTTGATTTGATTACTTCAAAAGTAATTAACTTCTAAGAATATGAATTAGCAATATGATTCTCTTTTCTTAATAAATTTCAAGTGATAATAAGTTTCATAGAATATATTGCTCTTATAAAAGAGTTGTAGGTGTTTACATCTTTTAAAATATTTATAATTGAAAAAAATATTTTTTTTTTTTGCAAAATTTGTTTTTTCAAACATCTTGACAAAATTTTATTTCTTTGAACAATTTTTGAAAGATTAATCGATAGACCCTTAATATTCTCTAATTAATTTTTCAAATCATAACAAGTTGAGCTTGGAGAATACGGCACTTTATTTTCATAATTGAAAGCATCATTCTCAACTTGTAAAACATTAGGTTTAGAAATTTTTATTTTGCAAATTAGTTCTTCATTGCTTTTTAAAAGCTTATTTTCAATTTTGATTTCATCGAATTCTTTTAGCTTTGAAACCATCATTTATTTTTTTCGTTGAAAAATTAATATATTCTAAAAATAAAAAATTAATCTTTCTAAAAGCAACATTTTTGAAATCAAACTTTTAAACTCACCATACAATTCTATAAATGTATTGTGAAGTTTATTATAATAAAAAAAGCTCAAGAGAATCATTTATGACCTCATTATCTTAATTCTCTACGCAAATATGAGTTATTTTACCAAATTAATTTCTTTTGCCTTCATTGTTGAAGAAGAGAGCCTCTGCACATCCTTTTTTCATTGTGCCACTTGAAGTTAGTTCTTGAGTTCGAAACTAATATATATGTGGATTCCATTTGATATTTGTCCAAAATTCTTGATTTATCTTTTAGCTCAAATTCTCTTTATGGATAAGACTATACTTTAATCTCTTTTATATTCACATCTTTATCAATTTAGAAGGTGTTTGAGAGTGTGGTAACGATTATTTTTCAAAGAATTTTTTGCTCGAAAGTGCATCAAAATAACATATATATATTTTTTAATTTTTAAAAATTATTTTTGATATCAGCACATCAAAACTATTCAAAAACATAAAAAAAAATTTAATTTTAAGCAAAAAGATATTTAAATTTTTAGGAAATATGGTTTCAACCGCGTTTCCAAACGCTACTTTAAATAAGGTCTCCATCACCATTTACTTAAAGAATGAAACTATGTTTAATTTTCATTCCCATTATCACGCTATTATTATTTCCATTTCATTTCTTTGAATAAAATGCCTTCAAACATAGTTATTAAGCTTGACTCGTCTGGGTTGATCCAAGAATTCGGGTTAGGTTTGTTAGTAGATTGACTAGTACATTAATTAACTCGATCCAATCAAAACTTGATTCATCTAGTTGATCTCCAATCACATTTAATCCAGATCTAATCAGGTTAAAAAGATGTCTTCAAATGAAAACAAAAAAATTATTTAGAGTAACATTTGAATATGGACCTATTTTATTAACTAAAAAGATTCTACCATCTTACCAAGACCTAAAAAAATATTCAATTTAGTTTTAATATTACATACATATAGTTCTAAAAGTAGAAATCTAAATTTGTTAAGGTAATCAACCATCTAGATATAACATTAGGCATTAGTCTAGTCAAGTCTTAGATTAGGTTTAATAATTATGTTTATAAAGCGGGAATAATAATTCCATTCATATTCCCATCATTCCATTCCTTGTTAAGAAAGAAAAAATATATTATAAATAATATGGATGATGATGATGATAAAGTATTGCATGTTTTATTTATTTTTAATTTTTTTAAATTTTTTTCTCTATTAGCACCCAAGCAATTTCGTCTAGGTCACATGGGATGATCACTTTACTAAGAAATTGATTGGTACTCTCGATTTAATCCAATTAAATGCTTAAATGATCTTTTATTAAAATTGGGTGACTAGTTGTTTGGTTCATCAGTAATTTAACAAGACAAAAAGTTCGTTTCAAATATGTCTTTTAATTCAACTATATACACCACGAATGATCTTTTAATTTTTTTAATAACTTTCAATTGGTCCATAAGTGCAAAGCTCTTTTCAAACAAATCTTTTAGTTCAAACTAGACAATTAGTTGTTGATGAGACTCCAAATTATTTTATAATGCAAGAGAAGAAAGTGGTGGTATTGTGAATGTATTTTCTTGCAATACAAAAAAATTAATAGAGAATTAAAAAGTTGATGAGTACATTTAATGAAATATAATGAAAGTTATATATATATATATATATATATATATATATATATATATATATATATATATATATATTAGCTATGTTGTTTATTGCATAGAAACTTTAAGCAATTAAAATCAATATCAAAATACATTTTAACATTTTGAAATAAGTCTAAAAAAAGCATCTTTTTAATCCAAACCTGTTTATCTTATTGATGATTTTTTTTTATATAAAATTAAATTGCAAAAATACAAAAAAAAAAAAGCAATGTGAAAAAATTGAAGGGCTAAACATGCATGCCTAGGTTTTTTTTTTTTAAAGGCATTGTTTGCCTCAATTGTATTTTTTTTCAACTCTCTCAGACAACACATTGCTCGTATAGGTAGATAATGCCTTACCCACTTGGATAGACAACGTATCATTTATTATCCTTCCTTTTCTAGTCACTTGAGGTAGCTTAAGTGATCAAAAAATCAAAATACAAGTTTTTGGATCCAAAAAACAAAGATTTCAACCAATTTTTCCACTAAGAACATGAAATAAACATCACATGAACCACTATATACCTTATTTTTAATAACAAAACACATTTTAATTGGTCTAAAAATGCAAAATAAAATCTAATACAAAAAACTTTTCAAGCTTCAAACAACTTTTTCCAGTATCATTAAAGATGAAAACCATCTTTATTAAGTTTCACTTTCATAGATAAATCTATAAACACCAAAATCAAAGTTATTGGTGGTCTTATTCAAACCACCCAAAAGCTTTTTCTCTTATATTTTTTCAGTAACTTCCCCTCTCATCTCTAATGTTTTAGAGACTAAAATATAAAACAAATGAACTTTGAGACCTAAACAAAATTTCAAACATGAAACAGGATCAAATTTAAAATAATTAAAATTAAGAGATCAAACTACAGATTTACACGCTCAGTTACGGTAAACATGGAAAAGGCTATCATTTGTTTTTTTTGTAAAATGCCAATTTTGATCCATTTTCTTTTGATTTTCTTCTTTCTAATAATTCAAAATTCTTTCACGCAAAATTGAGATATCATTCAATAACAAAACAATCTTAAACATCTAAGAAACATGATAAAAGGCAATTCAAAGAGAATGAGGGAAAAAAAAAATTAAGAGACCAAGGATGAAGCTTGCATAATAAACAATGCCATGAATAGTATTCCTTGAGACCTCATTTTCTTTTAGCTTCTTTTAATTTTTAAACCTGGAATGAATCTAGTTTTTCAATAACATCTAATTTACTTTTTTATTTATATTAAATTGGTTTTTGAATGCAAAGAGCTTTTTGACCTTTAATTAGTGATGATCTTTTTTTGTTCGGTTCGGTTTTTATTTATAAAAATAACCAAACCAAATTTTTTAAAAACAAAACCACAACCGAGCCGACCGGTTTCGGTTCGGTTTGGTTATTTTATATTAAAAACAAAAAAATATATTGTTTTTTGGGTTTTTTTTGTAATATCCAATGGGTTTGGTTTTGGTTTGGCTTAGTTTTTTTGGGTTTGACTCGGTTTTTTTTGTTTCAGTTCGGTTTGGTTTTTTTTTTGGTTTCAAGCTTATGGAACCGAAACCAAACCGAACCGGTTAGTTTTTAAAATATTCTAATTGGTTTTCTTTCATGGTTTGGTTTTTTCGGTTTATTTCTTCCGGTTTTCTCAGTTTAATCGGTTTTTTAGTTTTTTTTTGCTCACCCCTACCTTTAATTGATACATATACTTGAATTGATCCCTCAATTTTCAGTGAGATTGAATTTAGTTCTTGATTGTAGAGTTCTTTTCCAATATATCCTTTAGATTAAACATATTTATCTGTAAATTATTATAGTCCAATACTTAATTTCATCTACAAATTGGATCTTGGTTTGAGTCTATGTTATACTATACTTTGAAGATTATGAATAATTGTATTTGATATTAATTTTTTTATTTCAAAGTTTATCATAATTCTCTGATATATTTCAAAAGTACGCTACTTTTTTTTTTTTTTGTACTTGTGTATGTCAACACATAAAGCAATTTAATTGTATCATAAATTTATAAATTAAAATTAAAATTTGAAATAACAAAACTCAAGTTTTAAGATTAGAAAATAAAGAAAGCTTGAACTATCAAGTAAGGAAAAAAATGGATGATAATTTAATCCAAACTTCATGGATACCGACTCCACTCAACTTGAATGAATGAGTTTTTTTTTTTTTTACCTTACCTGATAAATAATGGATTAGATATGGATATTATCAAACCCAACTCAAAACTCGATCCAAACCTAACCCAATATATATATATTACTATTTTATTTTTAATTAAATAATAAATATTCATATGGATATTTAAAACCCGATAAATAAGATATGAATATCTAAATTTTTTATTAAATGAGTAATATGTAAAATATAAATATAAAAAAATTCATAGATACTAATTTTCATCCTTAAAAAAGGGAATACCTACCTACACCAACGTCAATTGCTTAAGCATCCTTTTAAAGTTGATTTTTGCTTTCTCATACGATATTTTTAACCACCAATTATAATCAAATTCTTTTTTTTTTTCCTTTATCAAAATCGAAATGTTCAAATATAAGATATCCATATAATATTAAATACAATAACGTATATATTATTGAATCTTTTTCACAAAATAAATATTGAATTTAATTTAAAATTTTGAACAAACCTCAAAAAGCCTCTAACTTATAGGGGTAACCCAATTTGGTCATCAACATATTTTTCATGTCAATTAAGTCCCCAATGTATCAATGGATTCTTAGTCAAATCTTTTTGTTAGTTTAGGTTAATGTAATGGTTAGGCAGTCATGAAAAAATCATGTAATTTCTCTTTATTATATTAAAACCCATTAATTTGCTAAAAAACTAAAAATTTCTACATTACATAATAAAATATATTTTTTAAATAAATGAAAGAGCTTTATATTTCTTTATAAAGTTTGGTCTATCACGTGAGTGTAACATCTCACCTCACTAGCAAGATATTGTCCGCTTTGGACCTCCCAGTCCACCCAAATCCAGGGCTTCCACCTAGGTCCCTTTCACGGTTTTGTTCTTGGTAGCCACGCATGACCCCAAAACACGTCTTACTAGTTAAGGTGAGCATGTACTTATAAGGCACTGGCTCTGGACGCTCGCTTCTGATGTGGGATCTTACAATCCCCCCACCTTAAGACGAGCTGTTCTCGGCTCTGATACCAAATGTAACACCCCACCTCACTAGCAAGATATTGTCCGCTTTGGGCCTCCCAGTCCACCCAAATCCAAGACTTTCATCCAGGTCCCCCTCACGGTTTTGTTCTTAGCAGCCACACATGGCCCCAAAACACGTCTTACCAGTCAAGGTGAGCATGCACTTATAAGGCCTTGGCTCAGGACGCTCGCTTCCAATATGGAATCTTACATGAGTGTCATGCGATTCAAAGCGAAAATCTTAGAAAATTCACTTGTTGTTCATGAAAAGAGAAAAATCATATTAGTTTTAAGTAATTGCTTAAATGAAAGAAGGATCTTATTAGAAAATTATATTATATTAGGGCTTTAATTAATAAAAATAGATTAAAGATTAAATAAAAGATATTTTTTAAAAAAAGTGTTTAAAATAATATCAAATACACAACACTTAATTTTAATAAAAAATAAAAAAAAATCAAAGGGCTTAATCACCCTCTTTTACCAATTAATGTACAACAAAATGGCCGCATACCATCCACCACCGTTGGATTGCTACCAACAATACCACCTCCTCCACCACCAACGCCTATTACATCTCCATCTTTTTCTTATCTCACTTACATATCTCAGCCATAAACATTATTAGCATTTTTTATGTGTTTAGAAACATGTTAAAATTTTAATTTTTTAATTTAAAATTATTTATTTATATTTTAAAATCATTTTAATATATTAATGTAAAATATAAATAAAAAATATTTTAAAAAACAACAATACTTTTAATCATCTGAACGAACATACTAAGCAACCGTTTCTACTTGTGTCTCATATGATCAGGTCCGTATACTCTTTGTTGCAGGCCTTCCTGATGACATTAAGCCCCGCAAAATCTACTCTTTATTCCGCGAGTTCCCTGGCTACGAATCTTCTCATCTCCGTAGCCCCTCCCAAAATTCACAGGTGCCTTTCTTTCCTTTCTTTTTCTTTCTTTCTTTTTTTAAAAAATCAATTGATGTTCTAAATAAGATTGGAACATTAAATATTTTGTGCTGGTTTTTAATCAGTGAAGGCAGAGTCTTGGTGGTGAATTATTGGGAGTTTTTTCTTACATGTGTTTACGAGGTTGTAAGTAAAATTAGGTTAAATAAAAATAAGAATGTTTTCCATGAAAGAAAGAGAAAAAAAAAAAAAACAGAGAGAGAAGAGTTGAGAATGCCGGTTATGGGGTGAATATGCGGTGCGTTTACAATCTTAGAATTATGACAGCGCGTATCTTATTCATCCCTTGCATGATAAATAAATATGTTTTTCTGTTGAGTTGATTTATTCAGATGTACTGTGATTGTTGCAGCCATTTGCTTTTGCTACGCTTGCAGACCAGCCGTCCGCCGTTGCAGACTTGCAGCCATGCATGCACTGAATGCAAGAACATCTTGCCCTGATCCTGTAAAATGCCCTGCATTGCTGTAGTGTTTGTTTTACATGTAACTTAAGTTCTGTCCCAGCTAACATTATATATTGCTGCTGTGGTTTGAGGCAATGTCAATTTCATTTTTCAATTTGAAGTCTGAGAAAAATTCTTATACTGAAGCGGCTGGTATCCAGTTACTGGGTTATTTTTATGCATCAGGGTCATATTTAGATTAATTGCAATGCTGTGTGTGTTAGACATGCCACCAATAACTGAAAACTCTTGGCTCTGAACCTTTGTTGCATGGGATGGTTTTCGATCTTGAAAAGGGATCAACCCTATATACTGATCTTGCAAAATCTAATGCCAGATCTATATCTAATGGATCTTGCAAAATTTAATGCCTGCATTAAATTTCCATGTAATTGACTTTTCTTCTTATTTATATTACTTGATTTTGAGGATCAGCGATGAATGGTCTGGTTTGGATAAGAAGGCTGGAGGGTCCTCTGGATTCTTGATGGCTCTCCTGATTCAGGTAAGACCACTGTCTAAAATTGCTAATGTCAGCTAGAACACTTTTTTCTGTGTTTATGCTTTGGACTGAGCACTCCCAGTTATTTTCTTTGTGGTTTCCTTGGAATACAAATCAATTACTTAATCACATGGAGGGCACATTCTTCTAAAAGCTCACATTGCACATGTTTTGCACTCTTGGACACTAGCAGGTTTTGGCAGCGTTCACTTGCCTGGAATGACTATTTCTGCTTTCAACACGATTGGTATTCCCATCTGCACAAAGGTCATTTGCACTTCTTGAGCACATCTTTATGATAGAGCTAGAAATGAGTCAAAAACTGGAAAACTGGTTAGATTACCTCACTGCCTTTTGTTTTTATGCAAATATCAGTCCCATGAGTTCTGCACCTTTCTTTTCTATCGCAAGTTTTATCTCCTCGAAATAGAATTGCTATCATGTTCTTATTGTTTGAGAAATTGTTCATTTCTAGATCTGGATTTTTTGTAATTCTCTTGTGGAACTAAAATTGTTCAGTTTAGTTCATAGGATGAGTTTGTACTTGTATGTAGTCGTAGAATGCTGGAGTATTTACCATAGAGAAACATGACATGCAAATGTACTTAGGGTAGATTGTGATTGTACTCCTGTAAGAGTTCTTGCACATCCTTTATGTTATTATGGGCCCATTAATTGTTGGATTGTTTTCTAATCAAAATAACAGAATGTGATCTGTACAAAAGCATTTATTCTCTGATGATGATAAACTAATGTTTCCTACATTGACAGAATAATTCTTCAGCACCCCCATGGCCAACACTCTTTGTGGCTAATCTGGGGCAAATTTGTACAGAGCAAGAGCTAATTCAAGTATTCTCAAGGCCAGGAAGCATTACTCATTCCAGGTGTGATATTCTGCTGATTCTTTTTCTAAAAAAAAAAAGAATAAGTAAAAATACATGATGATTACTAACTTGAAGGGCAATAATACTTTTTTTTGGGTACCCATGGGTATTCGGATTAGTTTACATGCACCTTGACTAATCCTCCAAGACCCTGGAATTAACGATCATGTATGCCTCCAGTTGCCCTGAGGTTTATAACACTTGAATTGATAATTTCTAGGAAGTAAATTCAGAACTTGATCAGTTAAATTATACTCGAAGAGCAATAATACTTGTAATGCCTTGAGTAACCATAGAAAAGGCTTCTTTTGAAAAGGAAAGTGGAATATTTGATTGAATTTCCCTGTAACTTGTAACTATCTATACAGGTTTGGCTTCAAGGTAACGAACGAATAGTCTCGTTATTCATGCTTCTCGTAATGAAATCTCGCTCTATCTTGCTTAGGTTTTGGATTGTTTGCTTCCTCCTTGCCATTTGAAGAAGCAATATCTTTAGTTTGCTTTACTTCTGAAATTGATTTCACAATTTGTCCCGCGGAAGCTTAAATTTGTTGGGAATATCAATATACTGTTTTATTTTGTCTTGGATATATAAATTTTATTTTCTTGAAAGTAAATCATAAAAATAACTAATAAAATATCAGTTTTACTATATTTCTCGTATCTTATTCAAATTCTTTAATTATAACCTGACAACATGAAATATAGAGCATCACCATTGACTCATAATCTCCTTTTAATTTAATTTTTTTTTATGCGGTGGGTGGGGATGTGCGCAAGAACCTAAGTATACAACGGATGCATGCACCATGTTATTAACATCACCAAGAAAGGGCGTTGAGCTGAACAGCATTGAATTATCATGGCAATCACCACCGAAATTTTGACTTTAGCTCAATAATTGAGCCGGCAGCAACATTTACATCACGATCCAAATATAGGGACATGTTCTTTCTTGGTGGCGTTGATACCAAGATTTTTCTGCCAACTGATCTGTTGACTTCTTCTAGTCAGAAAAAGGCAGGCAGGCACACGGCCTCATATTGGTACAAGGCTTGGCCAAGAAAGTAAATTTTTCCATGCGCTCTCATCATCAGGTGCATTGCTGATAAATGTATTTTTTGACTACTACGGCAAATAAAAACCTTACACGTACCTAATGATTTCCTGGAAAAGCCAAAAGTTATGACCCTTGAAAACATCAATTCAGTCACCCATATGTATTTCCACACGTCATTGCATGCCACGAGAATTATTGGAAATGGCTCCCCCAAAGCTTTGTTTGCCGGACAATTTCTTTGATAATCTCGGACGTTTGTTTTTAATAAATTTATTCCAAATAAAAATATTTTATATGCCATACAAAACAAATTTTTAGGACATTAAACGTTGATGTTAAAAATATAGTAGTAATAAAATTATTGATAATGGAACGAGGATGGTAGTTAAACAGGTGTTGTGGTGGTGATATTTTAAAAGTAATATAAAATCATTATAAAGTCACATCTAATAATTTAAGCTTGTAAATTGGGATAATTTTTTGATATAATATTGTAACTTTAATGATCAAATAGTTATGAGTTCGAGTTTTAATCTTTTATTTTTTCTAACTAAAATTAATAAAATTAAGAACAAGTGATGAAATCATGAAAACTTTAGATTGGATTTGTTTTTTCACAACTTTGTATTAAAAAAATGATTAAGCTTGATCACTGCTTGGTGAATTGACGGGTGACTTCCACTCTCACTTGCAAAAGCAAGTCATTTATCAAAATAAGAGATTCTCCGATATTTAAGTTAGTATATGTAGAAGAATAAAAGTATGTTGAGTAGAAAAACAAAGTGTGGAGTAGAAGAAAAATATGCAATGAGGGGAGCAGGATAAAGGGAAGAGCAATGTGGCTTAGTGGTGTTGTGTGATCTGTTATGTTTCCCTAAATAGAGTTTTGTAATGTTGAATGAACTTGTGCAATTTTTTAAATCCCTTGAATTCATTTTTACTTAGTGAACCAAGATATTTATAGATTTCGATCATGTCAACTTACCTCTAGGAGAGTAACGATGAAGAATAGTTATTTTCCTTTGCATGTAACATGAAAAGCTAAGTCATTTGTTGTGGTGTCTTATTATACTATTAGTAGAGGGATTGGTGTTTGGTAAGTACCATTTAAGATAGCATGCAACCATGAAATAGCCATTGGCTAGAGAAGATGGGCCCTATACAAAAAACATGTGTATAATCGAGGAGAATAACTATTCCGTATGTGTGGTGATCAAAGCTCTAGTAAATCTTTGACATACCATTCTTTTTTCATCCTTTCTCTTCTCCTTGTCTCTCTCCTGTCTTTAAAAACACCTTGCTTTTGTTAGTTTCTCCTTCTTTTTTTGGTTATTTTTGGGACATGCCATTTTTTTCCATTTTTTTCTTGTTACCTAGTCCGTTTAGGCTAGATATCTTATATCTCACCTAAAACTTTCTTTCCATGACTGACAACTTAAGAACTCCAAAATCTGAAAGAGTAATTGACCTCCCCACCGTAGGCACTCCAGCTCCTCCAGATCTCCACTAACTCTCTTGTTAAGTGAATATGCTTAATGATGTTGTTCTAGCTATTAAACAATAACTTCACACTCTTTCACTCTCTCAATAAGAAACATAACACCTACCTTCATTACATGCACCACTAAATGCACAAAGATAACTCTAGTTTTCTTAAGGAATATGATATAATGACGTGCAAGCAAGTAGATATGAGACACACTCATACTCCAACTCTCCAAAGGAAATGCCATTATATAAAGAGTGTTCCCATACTGGATACTTTAGGAGTAGCAACCATCATCGATCTCTTTTTGAGTCTCACTCTCATACTCTTTATTGAAAAAAACCTTGACACAAGATGAGATTAGTAACTTTACAAGTTCCTAAGAATGGACACCACATACACCAAGTGAAAGATTCTTTACGTTATCACTGAATGCTACATATTTATCTCTTCATAGATTGTGACTTTATGAAGACCAACTTAAACAACTATAATGGCATCATAGAACCAAGAAAGCATATGCAAAACGCGTGAAGCATCCCAGAGCTTGTAACTAAAGACATCGATGTTATGCATATAATTCTCATGAAAACATTACATGGATATACTTAGGTGTGATATCATAACCTTGAGCTTTTCTCCATTGTTTACTTTCACTATCTTAGTGCCAAACTCATCTCATACTTCAGTATAAGCATATAACTAATAAAAGTACAACTGGACTTTTTTTCATCACATAACGAGAAGATGAGAGAACTGAAACATATCTTAAAGGTTCAGCAAGAAAATGATCAACATGAAAATTCTACTTTAAGCCATTACCCCCAAAGCCCTAATTAGCGAAGTCTATAACTATTCCTTATAGGAATGATTATACACTCTCCTCGATTGAACTATCCTCAAAGTTAAACATGCATGAAAAGTCATATTCTAGTAGATTAAATGAGCATGACTAGACAAGAATGCCTTCATTTATAATAATAAAGAGAAAAGTCTTCCAAACATCACTAATCTCCTAACAATTATAGGGCATCCAAGAGGAATACTAATGGATCCTTTCACGACTAATTGATGTTTACTAGGTTCATGATCACACCTCAAACCACCATACTTTTCTGAGATATTGGCTACCATAAAGGAAAAGGAATTCATATGATACCCACCTCTTATAAAGAGTGGTGTGAGCATAAGAAACCCCAACAAATCTTGTTTCTTTCACCATGATGATCATGATACTAAGAAATATTATGCCTTAAAATAAGAGATAGAAAGATTGATTGTCTAGGGTCACCTCCAATAATTTATAAGGAAGGAAATGCAACTTGAATGAAAAAAAATCCTAATGATTCATTACTCTATATCTAATAATATCTAAAAATTATACCTATACTTGTTTGAAAAACTCTTTTGAACTTTTCAATGAAAAAATCAATATTATCTCTCCAAGTAGTCTCCATGTATTTTTCTTTATGGTGTTGTTTATCTTCATGTATCCAATAAAAATCTTTATGTCTACAATGAAAATCTCCATGTCTCCAAACAAAATCTCTATGTCTTCAAATATTGAGTTCTCAAAACATTCATCATGACATGTTAACAGAAGCCATGAGATGGTAATATGGAAATATTTGTTTTCCTCTAACTTCTACTACTTAAATCTTTCAAAAAATGATTTTAAAAAACTTATAAGAGAAGGAGAAGTGATGATACAAAAAAAGGGGGTTAAACCAGCTCAAATGGACTGCCTCTATAGGTGATCAGTCAATTGGGCTAGATTAAATAGACTGGCAAAAAATAGATCAATCTGTTTAAGTTGAAGCCTAAACGAGCTAGGCAACAAGAAGAGAAATGGTAAAAAAAAAAAAATGGCCAATAAAATAGTTGAAGCTAGTAAAAACGGTATGCTTTTCAAGATAAAAGAGAAAATAAAAATAAAAAGGAAAATGAAGAAATAAAGAATGGGATGTTAAAGACACTAGAGCTTTGATCAACACATATGCAACATCATTTAAAAAAAAAAAAAACCACCATCAAAAAGGTGAGTGAGTCATAAACACTGCTAAAAAGAAATGAGGTGTGACTAATTTTCAAGTGCATGTTACACACGCTAGCTAATTTTTCTTTTTCTCTTCACTTCATTCTTTTTATTTTGGTCTAAATTCAATCTTGTACTAGTTGCACCAGCTTAAATGGATTGTACTTACTAGTTGTAGGTCAATTCAAATGGACTAACTTGTCTATCCATGACATCTTAGGTCCTTTAACAATCACTTTTTTATGCTTGACCCATGATAAGTTTAGCTATCAACATACACCACAATACAAAGTGACAAGTTATAAGAAAGTCAATATGACATTGCACTCTCTCGAATTATGCATAAATTGTCAGTGCGATACCCACATTTCTAATTAATTACTATTTTATTCTCGAACGTCTCCTCAAAAAATACCTACGAAGCATCAGTCTCTCTAGCAATAACATAGCGAGACATCACATATAAACAATGTTATAACATTTCCATCAAATGCACATTAGTCAACATGTTAACTTTCTATTAAAAAAAAAAGTAATTATTCTCTATCATTGCTTTCCATGAGATAAGCTGGTAATCGATTGTTATCTAATTTCAATGTTCATGTACGAGAGCCACATTCACACACGACACAAAAGAGTGCGCTTGTTTTGCACATGAATATGCAGTGGCTAAAATAATAGAAACCACCTTGCTTTATACCAACTATTACTAACATGAATTGTTTACAGCAAATAGTTGATTGCCCACTAAACTGACCATGCGTTGTTTAGCTTTTCTGGCTCTGGGCATATGATATGGGTTCCCACTTTCTAGGGCTGGCTAGAGGGGCAATAACTCTATGAGCCTACAGATATTATTAAAGCTTACTTTATATCAATAATGTGGTTAATCTTTTTTCTTCTTTTTCTTAGCTTTTCGTTTGTTTATTGTTTTCCCCGAGCTCCTGATCTCGTCAGGGCTTGCATGCTAGCTAATGCATATTAACATTAGAACAATAGCTAGATAGATCATTTGTAGATCACCTCAAGATTGCTTCCAATTAAATTATTCTCATAACCCCTTTAAAAAAATAAAATAAAAAATATTGTTTCACAACACACCGTGCATGCCCTTATCATCATGTTTGGCTATAGAGGAGGGGTCCCTTTTTAAAAACAAGTGTTTATATATACGGCTGAATTATAATTTGGCACCATATGCTCGTCGTGCCAGCTAAATGTCACCATGGAAGCATAACCCGAGACAAAAGCTAACACGATTATATATATATATATATATATATATATATATATATTCCTAGTATTTTGAATAAAATTCTTACAGGTAGGTACGTATTTATGAGCATCATAAGAGGGAAGAAGTTGACTATATATATAGTATTTTCTGTTTTTTCACACTTGATGTCATGGCCTAGTAGGGAAAGGGACTTGTTCTCTTCCTCTGCACCTGGATTTGATTTTTTCTATGCATGTCTGTCATCCTCGTAGTGTCTTACTTGTTTACTGAGCTTGCAGGGTGATAGTGGGCCCGAAGATTAGTTGTGGTGCGCGTAAGCTGACTCGGATATCCTGGATTATCCAAAAAAAAATATTCTTTTTTCTTATCATTAACCGGTTTTAATTAATGTACTTTAAGAAAAGAAAAGGAAAAAACTATGGAAATTTTGAGTAGCATTTCATCCTCTCTAATTTAGTAACTTTCCAAGGAGTTTTCTAAACTTCTTCCTTTTAGATTGTCTGTAATTAATTTTTTTTTCTGTGTTTCAATTCGAGGAACTTCTTGGTAATCAATGTGTGAATAGGCTGTACTATCATATTGCATTGACAAAATAATTGAGATTGCAATCAAATATCAAGGTCACTCTAATTATAAATTCATTCTTTGATTCATCATGTATCCTTGAATAAACCTGCAAATGATACAAAAAAAAAATTCTTGAAGATTGAGTGAAACAAACCTAACAAAAACATGAAATTATTTGAATTGTTAAAAGTATAGATTTAATAACCAGATCTAGTATTAATAAATAAATAAAGGGAGAGAAAGAAAGTAATTTTCACGGACAACAATCTAAAAACATGTACTTCTTAAAAAAATGTTGTTTAAAAGAGAGAGAGTGCTAGAGTTTTCTTATTCATCTTAAGTTTAATTTTTTTTGCTGCAGATATTTCTATATTCTGAAAACTTTATAATGATCTTGTTTTTGAAACAGATGATGTCACTACTTTCTAGGTTATAAAACTCGCTTGACCTGGTAGGTTGATTTTAAACTCGGGTGATCTAGAGTCTTTGTAGGATTTTAAATCACAAAAACTCGAGCTTGCAATTAACCCGGTCAAACTCAAGTGATCCATTATATCAATCTGAAACTTGAGTGACCCGATATTTTTTTTTGTATTTTTAAAAATAAAATCTAAAAAATTAAAAATTAATTTATGAATACTTAGCATGACATATCTTTTTTTTTATAGCCTACATCTATATAAGTTGTTTTTTAACTTTTTGATATAGGATAATTATATATAGTTTATATCCGCATTAATTATTTTTTAACTTTTCAATGTGTGATAATTATATTATATTACACTTCATATTTTTTTTATAACTTATATTTATATGTATTGTTTCAAAAAAATTTCATGTAAAATATTAAAACTTCAAATATATTTTTTTGGATTCACCTGGATGAATCCATGTAACCTGACTTCTTAATTGATTTAATTCCAGACCGACCTCAATACCAATACTTTGTACAATATAAATCTAGAGAAAAGTCGCACACATATATATACAAGAATAAAAGACGATATTGTGCATATATATATATATATATATATATATATATAAAAGAAAGTAGAAATATAAAATGGAATTTAAAATGGAAGAGAAAGAAATATTGCATAATACAATTAAGAGAACTGATTAACCCCGTAAAGATGGTTTATTAGATTGCTTAAAATAGACGCAAAAATTAACAAATAATTCTTAAAACAGTTTGATATTTGACTCGATATTAAATTGTATATTACTTAGGATTTAAAAAATAAAGTATCTAATCTTTTAATATTGTCGTACGTCAAGGGTCGGATTGGTATAGATAGTAAAAAAGAAAAAAACAATTATACGTTATTATTTTATGCATATCCAATAAATAATTAACTCCCCCAAAGCGGAGGGGACCATGAGAAATTTAAAATTTAATCTGACAGATAAGAACAATGTTCTACAAGGACAAAAAAGCCCATCCATTCATATCGTTATTGCGTGGAGGGAAAGTCAATTCCTAACGGTATCTATCCACCGACCACCGACCACCGACCTCCGACCTACCCTTTCCTTTCCTTAGAAAATTATTATCACTCCTCAAAACAACAAAAACAAAATAAAAATCCCAATACTAATTAAGAATACAAATGTCACTGTACCTATCGATCTTCTCCTGGCCACCATGACACGGTGATACTTCTTTTTTTCACAACCATTGGATTCCACCTCACTTGCCCACAAAACGACACCTCCCATTACTACACTTTTTTGCTTTCTTCTCAAGTATATAGTTTTCTTCTAGTATAAAACAATAAATGACTCCGAGCGGCGTGGTCCAATCACATATTGAGATGACTTAAGACACTATAAAAAAAATTAATTTTTTTTTTTGTTAAAATTTAATATAGTTTGGATTGTTTTGATGTGCTGATGTCAAAAATAATTTAAAAAAAATTCAAAAAATCATTGGAATGCATTTCAGCATGAAAAGTTATTTAAAAAGCAACCGCAACTACACTGTCAAACAAGCTCAATTTTTGCAGCTTAACCTGCAAATGTATGAACGAATAATGTACTCTGCTATATTTAACCATTAATCTTTAAATTATATATTTATGTTTTTATATATTTTTTGAAGATAATAATAATATAAAAATTGAACTAATAATTGTTTGGTTTAGAACAAGCTTTAACCAGATTTTATACGAAAAACACATCAACAAGCATGATAGAAGTCTAAG
>Ga0325404_1002413_pt1 | contig 20059 bp, 12 predicted proteins | sample PopdelMetagenome_18_FD_205664 | JGI IMG/M metagenome (GOLD analysis project Ga0325404, IMG submission 205664) | Populus deltoides microbial communities from Bellville, Georgia, United States - Xylem-Control-R1 | ecosystem: Host-associated > Plants > Phyllosphere > Stem > Wood/Secondary xylem... | reverse complement strand
TATAATTACCCAATAAAATAAAAGGAGAAAAAGATTGGGAACAGTCCAATGTACTCCAAAAAACTATAAAATCCAACAGTCTGGACTTGTACTGACTGACAAAAGAAAAAGAGGAAGGAAAACGGTTCAGGCTTTACTGTAAAAGCAAGCAAGGAAACCTGAAAAATCATTTTCTTGACAGAAACAGAGCATTTACATCATCCTTTCCCTCCTTACCATTTTGTGTTGGAACAACTCAAGACAACCTTAACTGCTCCATCGTACGCCCACATGTGACTCTCACCTCCCTACCATTCAAACTTCCACTTTTACCCTTCATCCAGTTGTCTGTACCACCTGCATACCCCTCGTGTAACCCTATCATGCCCCACCTAAACCCCAAATATTAAATATTAAATTAGTAATTAGCCTGCCTTGCCATACAAATCTCTGACCGTACAAGCAGATTTAGTAATAAAAAAAATAAAGTTACAAACAAACACCATCACATCCTTTAAATCCAGTCAACAATAACAGTCAGTTTTTATTTTATTTAATTATTAATAATAATAATAATAAATAAGACCGCTGGCACTCCATCTAAAATTCAAGTTCTCTCACGGTTAGGTAACATTATCACATTACTAATCTGCCCGTAACCCTGCCCAATCTGCCCGTCCCTGCTCTACCAAGTACCTAGTCCTTTGGCCGTCTTTCTCTCTTTATTTTTATTTTTTGGGTATTTTTCTCCTCGATTTTCTCTCTCTACATCCTCGATTTTTTTCTCTCTCTACATCGAAACGGAATCTAGAGTTTCTCTCTTAGTTTAACGGATCCGGAGATATAATTGGATCGATTAATAGAAGTAATCGCTGTTATTTTCGATTGTGGAAAAGAATTAGGGTTTCGATTGGCAAATGGTGAATCGAAGAAGCTAGGGTTTGGCTTATTGGATCTATACAGAATCGGATGATTGAGTGAAGAAAAAAGTCTGAGTTTTGGGGTGTTCTTGAAAGGAGAGTGGTGGATTGATGGTACTCGAAGGGGAAAATGCAAGGCTATGCTGCATGGAAGGGAAGGTGAGGAGAGGAAAAGGGATCATCGGCACATGTGGACAGGTCCCTCGCGTGGTAATTCGGTTGTAGCTGGTGACGATGTTGTTTCTGATTCTTTTTTCAAGGTAATTCTTTCTTTTTTATGTTTTAATTTTCGGGGTCTTTTTTTCTTTTGTAAATATTTTGGGTATTGATTTGTTTAGCGGGTCAGGATAAGAGGGTTTATTGGCTTTTTGTATATTTATGTTATTGAGAGGGGTGTTTTTATCAAATTTTGTTGTAATTATGTGTTATCTGGATTGAATTGATAGATATTTAGGATAAGCGACTGGATTAGGAAAGTTGTGTGTTTGATATAGGAGCTTTTGAGAGAGGGGCTTGATTTTGATTCCTTCGATGATGTTTTTTTATTGGTGTTGGAATTGAGATTTTTATGACTGTGCTCTGGCGAGATATGCATCTGGTTTTTATTGGGTTTGTTGGTGCTGATGCTACAATTCTTAGGCACTGATTGTGTGGCATTTTGGGAGGTGATGAGTTATTGTTGGGTTTTTGGAAAGTACGGGCACAAATTGGTCTTGTCAAAATTGAAGGATTTTTCTGTTGTTATGTGTTTTTAGGACTTCTCTTCAACTCTGGGCAAAATTGGGTTGGTGGCAAATTTTTTACCTGGATTTATGAATTATAAAAAGGGTCAGGTTTTTATTTGGTTTATAGTGAAAAAGGTGATGCGTGTGCTGGCATTTGCTGAGCTATTTAGCTTCATCTTCAAAATGGTATTGGTACTGAGTGTAAAGAGTGAATAGCTCCGATAAGCATGGATTGGTGTTACATTTCTTTAATGAGTTCATGATATGGCCAAGATACATCAATTTATAAACAGCATTTGTAGATTTTTTGGGGGTTGAAGGGTCAAATATTTTTTACATTTCATGTTTTCACTGATTAAATTGCTTAAGCATACCCCAATATGTCCATTAGAGGAGAGCATGCCCTCGTTTTGTGCTCTAATTTCGGTCTCACTGCTCTTATGTACTGTGAAAAGATGTACCAATGTCTGAAACGAGTTTTACCTCAATTCATGTATGTTAGCTTAATTACATATGGATATGTAGTTGGTCACATGAGTTCATAGTGTATGCAGGTGCTATGCAATTTTTATTATGGGTTAGCTAAAGGTTTGGTTTGGCATTAAATTTATGTGTGTACTTGAAAGAAAAGTTTGATCACGAAAGATTTGGCTTCTTGATATGGGGTCTTTATTTGTGTGTCTATTAATAGTTAAGTTTTTAATCACAGGATGCTATCATGCTATTGCTTCCTTGGGGCCAGTTTATTAACTAAATAGTTTAGGAAGGGGTTGTGTGGCTCTTGTAGAAGCATCTTTCTTGGAAGCAAATATCATAGTATATGACATCTGGTTGGGCTAGAGATGTGTAAGGTTGTTTGGAATATATCTGGATAAATAGTTAGTTTTTCCCAAAATTGTGATGTTATGCAATAATTTCCATATATCTTTACTTGAAGTTGATAGACAAACACTTTTGCTCATTTTAACTGCCCACCATTACTTGGAACAAAATTTCAGTTTTTCTTCATTTGAAATGTTATTTATTTTTTCATTTTTCTTCATTCATTCATAAATCTATACAAGCTGAAACTAGTGTTCAATTAAATGTTTATCAACCTTGATAGTTTCTTTCAGGCTTTTGTATAAGAATTTTCTCTGAACGATGATTTAGTTAGCCTTATTGATTCATTTTCTTATGCTTAATTATTGAAAATGAGAGAGAATGGTTTGTTAATTTAGGCTTGAATCCACAAATTCTAAATATTGATGATCATGATGGTAGAATAATAAGATAGGCATGCTAAGCATAACCAAAGTCATGATATTCTTTTCTATTGTTTTGCAGAAGGTCTGTTTTCAAAACTTGTTTGGCATCTCTGTATTTGTGGGATGTTTTTTTATTCTTATTGAAATGTTGATGCAATTTTGATTACTTCTTTTTTACATTATAGACTGTCTAATTGTTCACAAAACTCCCTCTTTGTGTGTCCTCGTATCAGGATGGACGCAAGATCAGTGTTGGAGACTGTGCTTTGTTCAAACCACCCCAGGACTCTCCACCGTTCATTGGAATAATTCGTTGGCTGACTGCCAGTAAAGAGAACAAGTTAAAGTTAGGTGTGAATTGGCTCTATCGACGTTCTGAAGTAAAACTTGGCAAAGCCATCCTGTTGGAAGCTGCGCCAAACGAAATATTCTATTCCTTTCATAAGGATGAAATTCCTGCTGCATCACTACTCCATCCGTGTAAAGTTGCCTTCCTTCCCAAAGGTGTTGAACTTCCATCAGGAATTTGCTCATTTGTGTGCCGGCGAGTTTATGACATCACAAACAAGTGTTTATGGTGGCTAACTGATCAGGATTATATTAATGTGAGTTATAGATGCACTTCTTGAACTTTGATTTGAATTGTTAATGCTGTTTGATTGTTAATTCCTTTTTTTTTTTCACAGGAACGTCAAGAAGAAGTAGATCACCTATTGAATAAAACACGTTTAGAAATGCATGCAGCAGTGCAGCCTGGTGGACGCTCTCCAAAGCCAGTGAATGGCCCAACATCGACATCCCAGTTAAAACCTGGTTCAGATAGTGTGCAGAATAGTGTTTCATCCTTTCCATCTCAAGGTAAAGGAAAGAAAAGAGAGAGAATAGATCAGGGCTCTGAGCCTGTGAAACGAGAGCGTTTTACAAAAATGGAAGATGGCGATTCTGGTCACAGTAGACCAGAAAGCATGTGGAAATCTGAGATTTCTAAATTTACAGACAGAGGGGGACTAGTGGATTCTGAAGGTGTTGAGAAATTGGTGCATCTAATGATGCCTGAGAGAAATGATAAAAAAATAGACTTGGTTGGCCGGTCAATTCTTGCTGGTGTGGTAGCAGCCACAGATAAGTTTGATTGCCTAAACCGGTTTGTGCAGCTTAGAGGCTTGCCCGTGTTTGACGAATGGCTGCAGGAGGTCCATAAAGGGAAGAATGGTGATGGCAGTAGCCCCAAGGATGGCGATAAATCTGCTGAAGAATTTCTGTTAGTTTTGCTTCGGGCACTTGATAAGCTCCCTGTAAATCTCCATGCTCTGCAAATGTGTAATATTGGCAAATCTGTGAATAATCTGCGCACACATAAGAACTTGGAAATACAGAAGAAAGCAAGGAGCTTGGTTGACACATGGAAGAAACGTGTTGAGGCTGAAATGGATGCTAACGCAAAGTCTGGCTCTAACCAAGGTGTCTCCTGGACTGCCAGATCACGTCTTCCTGAAATTTCACATGGTGGGAACAGGCAATTTGGTGTATCCTCTGAGGTTGCAATGAAGAGCACAGTTGTGCAACTCTCTGCTTCGAAAACTGGTTCAGTCAAGGCTGTACAGGGGGAAACTGTTGCCAGGTCTGCATCAACATCCCCAGGACCTATAAGATCAACAGCATCACCTGGATCAGCGGGCAATAATTCAAAAGAGGCACATCCCCGAAACACTGGTGCCAGTGGTGCCTCCGATCCATCTGTGGTGGTAGCAAGGGATGAGAAAAGCAGCAGTTCTAGCCAGTCCCACAACAATAGTCAATCCTGTTCTAGCGACCATGCCAAAAATGGGGGGGTTTCTGGAAAGGAGGATGCAAGGAGCTCAACTGCAGGTTCAATGATGGTGAATAAGATGGTTGGTGGTTCTCTGCGGCATCGTAAATCAGGCAATGGCTTTCCAGGACAAGCTATGTCTGGTTTCCAAAAGGAAACTGGGTCAAGCAGGAATTCTTCTTTGCACAAAAATTTAGGTTCAGAAAAATTGTCACAGTCCAGTTTGACATGTGAGAAGGCACTGGATGTTCCCGTTGCTGAGGGGAATGGTCATAAATTTATTGTTAAGATCCCCAACAGAGGTCGCAGTCCTGTACAGAGTGCCAGTGGAGGGTCACTGGAAGACCCTTCTGTCATGAATAGCAGAGCTTCTTCTCCCGTGCTTTCAGAGAAGCATGACCATTTTGATCGTAACCTGAAGGATAAGAATGATGCTTATCGAGCTAATATTACCTCTGATGTTAATACTGAATCGTGGCAAAGCAATGATTTCAAAGAGGTGTTGACTGGTTCTGATGAGGGAGATGGGTCCCCTACTACTGTTCCTGATGAAGAGCACTGTCGGACTGGTGATGATTCTAGAAAATTAGCTGAAGCCTCAAAAGCTACTTCCTCATCATCTGCAAATGAAGAAAAAATGGTGAAATTGCATGATGCATCTTTCAGCTCCATGAATGCTTTGATTGAAAGCTGTGCAAAATACTCTGAAGCTAATGCATCGATGTCTGTTGGGGATGATATTGGCATGAACCTGCTTGCTAGTGTAGCTGCTGGGGAGATGTCCAAGTCTGATACGGTTTCGCCAACTGATTCTCCATGGAGAAATACCCCTGTTGTTGAGAGCTCTTGTGCTGGCAGTGATGCGAGACCAAAGTCGTCACCAGGTGAGGACCCTGCTCAAGACAGAGGGCAGTTTGTTGATGTTTTTAATGATGAACATGAGAAGCGGGCGATTGTTCTTGGTACTTCACTAGCTGCTAAGAACTTCGATGGTAAAACCATTTTGATTTCACAAGAAAAACTCAAAGGGCAGCTCAATGGACAACTCAATTCTTCTAATATGGATGTGCAGCAAACTTCTGAATGTCCAGAAAGCAATTTGAAATCAGAGGAAGTGTTAGTATCCGTTTCAGTGGCTGTGCCCTCTCCAAGCACTGTAGAGAAAGCATCATTTGATGGAGGGAAAGAACCACAGGAGGATAAGGGGGTTGGCAGATCGAATGCAGATGGTGTATCTGCAGCTAAAGAAAAGTTGCACAGCTCTATCACAACAGAAGATAAGGTCAATATTACCAGAATGGAAGTTGGGACTGAAGTCAATAACAGATCTTCATCATACCCATCCATCAAGCTTAATGGTGAGAACAATAAAAATATGAATGAAAACGATGAGGAGAAACCACCTACCAAAATGCATCCTGAGTTGACAAAAGGATCTGATGGGGAAGTGCTCCAGCCTTATGGATCCAGCAAGGATATGGTCTCTGAAAACATGGATGAGGTTAAGGCTGAAAGAGCTGGTGAAGCTACTGAAAAAAGAAATAGTGAACATGAAAGTAATACAGGCTCAGATTCTACCAATAACAAAGGTGAGTGCGTGGATGACAGACAAGAAGATAAGCAGGTTAATGAGAAACATGGTGATGGTTCAGCGCTTCATGAGTCCTCGCCCGCAATCGGTCAAATACCAGAACAAGAAGCGAGATCAAGGGGATCCAAGTTGACTGGCACTGAAGGTGATGAAACAGAGGAATGTACATCTGCTGATGCTGCTTCTTTATCTGCTACTGGGGGGTTGGATCAGGAAACAAAAGTTGTATTTGATCTGAATGAAGGCTTCAATGCTGATGATGGGAAATATGAGGAGCTGAATAACTTGAGAGCACCTGGATGCTCTGCTCCTGTTCAACTAATTAACCCCTTGCCTTCGGCAGTTTCTTCCGTGTCCAATGGTCTTCCTGCTTCAATTACTGTGGCCTCTGCCGCAAAAGGGCCCTTTGTTCCACCAGAGGATTTACTAAAGAATAGAGGGGAGCTTGGTTGGAAGGGATCAGCAGCCACAAGTGCATTTCGTCCAGCTGAACCTAGAAAAGCTTTGGAGATTTCATTAGGTACAGCTAGTATTTTTCTCACTGATGCAACTACTTCCAAGCCCAGTCGCCCGCCTTTGGATATTGACTTAAATGTGGCTGATGAAAGAATTCTTGAGGATTTGGCTTCTCGAAGTTCTTCACAGGGTGCTGTTTCTATAGCTGATCTTGTGAATAATCATGATCGAGTGCAGGATGCACCGATGGCTTCAGCATCAGTTCGTAGCTCTGGGGGACTTGACCTTGATTTGAATAGAGTGGATGAGCCTAATGATATGGGTAATCACTTAACAAGCATGGACTGTAGGCTGGAAGCTCAACTTCATCATGTCAAACCATCATCTGGTGTTCTTAATGGAGATGTGAATGCTCACAGAGACTTTGATTTAAATGATGGGCCTCTAGCTGAAGAAATGTGTGCTGAACCATCACCATTTAGCCAGCTCACCAGGAGCAGTGTGCCATCCCAACCATCTGTTTCTGGTATTCGGATAAACAGTACAGAAACGGGAAACTTCCCCTCTTGGTTTCCTCAAGGGAATCCTTATCCAGCTGTCACAATTCAGTCAATCTTACCTGATAGAGGAGAGCAGCCCTTTTCAATAGTTGCACCTGGTGGGCCTCAGAGGATGTTGGCTCCGCCTACTGGCAGCAGCTCATTTAGTTCTGATATCTATAGAGGGCCAGTGTTGTCATCTTCCCCAGCAATGTCGCTTCCATCTATGCCTTTTCAGTATCCTGTCTTTCCTTTTGGAACAAATTTTCCTATATCCCCAGCCACATTTTCAGGTGGTTCAACAGCATACATGGATTCATCTTCTGGAGGGAGGCTTTGCTTTCCTGCAACACCCTCTCAAGTATTAGGACCTACAACCGCAATCCATTCGCATTATCCAAGACCTTCCTATGTTGTTAACTTCCCAGATGGTAACAGTAATGGTGGAGCTGAGAGCAGTAGGAAATGGGGAAGGCAGGGTCTAGACCTCAATGCAGGGCCTCTAGGCCCAGATGCAGAAGGGAGAGATGAGACATCTTCTCTTGTATCAAGGCAACTATCTGTTGCCAGTTCACAGGCCGTTACAGAGGAGCAATCAAGGACGTATCATTTGGCTACTGGAAGTCTCTTGAAGAGAAAAGAGCCGGAGGGTGGTTGGGAAGGTTATAAGTAATCCTCATGGCAGAAATGATGAATAATCCTGATCCACCTGTAAGTTTCTATCATGTTTTCAATATCTGTATGTTTCTCTCATTTTGTCCACCTTGAGGCTTACGAGTCTACATGTCCTTTTGCTGTTTACCTATTTTTTTTGGGAAAAAAACTACAATTACATTCTTTACAGCAAGAGATATACTAAATGCTTTGCTTAAGCAGAGGTCTTTAAATACATTCTAAAATGTTTTTTGATTTCAGATCTTTTGGATGGGGTGCTAGCTAATTCCAAGAGACATCATCCAACTTGTGCTCTCAAGAATGGGTGGTAAGTGATTTATTTGATGTTGTTCAGTCTCCGACCCCCACCCTTTTGCTGTACCAATTGCAACTTAGGAATCCATCCGGGGTCTTCAAGCAGTCAATTCTTGAATTTGTACTGGGTGGCTGCAGTTCACTTTTCCCCATGTAGATATTTTAACTGATGGAAAGCAGACACTTTGTGACTGTCTTGTTGCCCATACAATCAAAAATGGTGCCCCTAATGTTGTTTGGTGCATCAACAATTTATACTGTTGGACACAAAATCAACCTTTTCCAACCATTCTGAGAATGGAGGTTGGATTAATGAACTGCTTCAATCAGAGGCCTTTTCTATGTGTTTTGCTGTTATCTTGTCTTAATTTCTTTCACTCATATATAAAGAAGCAGAATGGTTAGTAAATTTTGGTACTCAAGCTTCTCAAGTTATGGTACATGGTTTTAGTTGCTCTGATTGAATGTTGTATTCCATTGTCAATTTATTTCATTTTAATAACCTGATGGAGATTTTTGCGCAAGGGTATATTATTATCTAGGTTTGTATTTCTGACACTTCCCCACTTGGGGTCCTATGCTTACCATTTGTATTATCTATCATCTTTCAATATCAGCATTTCCTTATGCATATACATTGTGTTTTGATTATGAGAATTGGCTCCTTTTGATAATTGCTATTCATTCATTTCAAATTTGTCAATATTCTGTACGGTAATGAATGGCATTTGGATATTGATTTTGTATGCTTTCATATGGTGTTTAGCTTGTGGATCTGTTATGGAAATTATCATGATAATTTTGCTTCTTGGTTTTTGGGTTTTGAGATTTGTGCTGCACATCATGTGGCACTATTCACATGATGACTGAGGTAGATGTTTGCATCGAACTTCAAGTTTTTAAAGACTTAGAATGGCGAATCGAGTTTCTATATTATGGATATTGGTGTTTCATAATCTTTTATCTCATATGTCACTGAGAAATATGCCAAGGATTGCAGGTTTTTGTTTATGGTGGTCTTGAAGTCGTTTTTGATTTGAGTGAAAGGGAATTGGCTTGGTGTTGTTTGTTTGGTCGATATTGTAGTCCTCACTGCCTGTCAGAATCATTCTCAAGATCCCAAGAGATCCAGTACGGCCTTTAATCTTTGACCAATTTGAGGCATCTCATTTTGGTGGTTTTCCTGTCAATTTTGTTAGATTCACAGCACGTTTCAGTTCCTATTGGCTTGTACTGTTTCTTTATTTCACATTTATGCTGTATTCGGTGTCATGTTGAGGAGAATATCGTTTATTTTTGGTTTTGGTTTTGGTTTTGGTTTTGGTTTTGCAGGCTGTTCCTGGTCATATCGGAATTCCTTTTTCATTCTTCTTTTTCCTTATTTTTTAGTACTTGAAAACCTCATTCCCATTAGAAGATCCAGTATCGTGCTCTTCTTGTGATTGGCATATAGGATGAAAGAAAATATGTAACCTAGTTAATAGTAATGACTGGTGACTTGAGATAAGCATTTGGAACATGAGCTGCTTTCCAACATGGAGTCCTGCTCTATTTAGTATGCGTTCAATCCTTATTGGAGTCCTTGTCTTTATTTATTTTGTCCTGTCATGTACTCTTGAACAACTCATTCAACCTTTTGAAAAAAAGAAAGAAGAGATAATCCGAGGCAACGAAAGGTAGAGGTTATTGCGCTTTGGTACTTTAATGGCTGAAAAGAAACAAATTGTTGCAGTTATAATTTTTGAGTTAAAACTCTGTAAATGCAAACAGCTTATTCTCCCATGGCAGGTCTGGGCGGATAAGGTTTCAGCGTCGTGTTTAGCACGTCATAGTGAATCCATACCTATCTCGTACAAGCGAATAAAGTCTATTGATTCTTCACCAGCTTCTTATGCCCCCTTTTAATGGTGGTCCAAAGAGACAATGAGGTGTTAAAAACTGGCACGGGACGTCTCATTCTCTCTGTTCATCTTTGTCCTTTTCACTTGTAAACTTCATCTGCGAGCATTTAAATGTTACTGACAAGGGGAGGAGAGGGGGCCTGGATGTCGCTCGCTCGATTGGCTTTTGCATTGGCAGAAGCAGAAAAGGAGAAACAGAGTGTGTGTAAAAAGATCCTACTCCTCTGAGTCTCCCTCATTATCCGCATGCAAGGATGTTTCCCAGAACAGAATTGGTCGGTTTTTTTCATGTGACAAGGTCATGTCAGCCCGGCTTAGAAATATTCTTAATGGATTCCGGCGGTTTGATGTGGGATCAAGATCTCTAAAAATGAATAAAACCCAACCCACTCTTGTTCATTCAGATCAAGTCAAATCAATGTGGAGCTGCTGCCTGAATTTGTTTTATATCGAGAGATATATTATTGACTCCCGTTACATTATAAGAATTAAATATTTTATTATAAAAAAATTATTTAAGCATTGCTCATGTTTTTTTTTAGTAAAAAAAAATTTAAACCATATAAGAGTCGATTTAATGTGACTCAATTGTCTTGACAGGTCCAAAAATAACTCGAATAACTAGTAAAAATATAGTTTGAGTCCAATAAATATTTAAGATGAAGTTTTTTTAATAAACACTGAAACGATAATATATTGGATCGATTCAGGTCAATTCAGATTAACTTGTCAATTCGCATACCAAGTTATGAGATCATGATAACTTTATATAAATAAAATCAAAATAAATTAACAAGCTCAATTTCCATTAAATCTGATGTTGAATGATGAAACTGAAAATAAAATAATTAAAAAAACCCGATTTAACTCGGGTAAACCTGTCAAACCCACGCTTTGAATCATGACACTATGATAATCCATAAGAAGTCAAATCAAAACGAATTTTGAAGCTTAATTCTCAATTAACTCAGTGTTGAAAGAAAAAAATGAAAAAAATTGATAAAAAAAAGATACAAAAAACATCTCAACTCAACCATGATTAACCCGCCAAACCCAAGACTCATGTTATGAGATATAGATAACCTCATAAAAAACATATCGAAATAAATCATGAAACCTAGTTCCTAATCAACTCAATATTGAAGGATTAAATTGGAAAAAAAAAATCCAACTAGGAAAAGGGGAAAAACCTTGAGTCAATAAAGTTAACATGTTAAACATGCAGTTTGGATCATGAGTCTAAAATAGCCTCATAAAAGGTAAATTAAATAAATTATAAAATTCAATTCTTAGTAAATCTAATGTTGAAGGATGAAATTAAAATTAAAAAAAAAACAAGGAAGGAAAAAAAACATTATTCTAGTGAATAATGTCATGTGAGGAGGTAAAAACATCTCATCTTTTAGTTTTTTGTGTTAATCAACCTAAAGGATAAAATTGAAAAAAAAAATAATTAAAAAAAAACTCAAGTCAATTGGTTTAACCCATCAAACTCTTGATTCATGTCATGAGAGTGGGATAACCCAATAAAAAAACAAATCTAATACTAAATGATGAAACTAAAAAATCAATGAAAAAAAATCAAAGAAGAAAAAAAAAAGGCCTATTCTAAAAAAAAACATTATTCTAATGAATAGTGTTTTGTGAGAAAGGATACAGTAAAAAACTCATCTTTTAGTTTTTTTTTTAATACTAGGTTATTTCTCACATTATGCTAGGGCTTTGAGCAATTTTTTTTTAATATAGAAGAATGATATCTAGTCCACATGTAATATTTTAATATTGTTATTAAATCTGGTACAATATATTAAATTTTAAATTTTTTTACCTAACTTTTTGTATAACTTATGTTTTAAATTAAATCATGCGAGAGTTACTCTAATTATGATCTTGTCAACTGGGTAGGTTAAAAAAATAAAACTTAAAAGAAAAAAAACAGCTCAAATTAACTCATAAAACTCAAATTCCATTAGTTTTATTAATTATTTTCATCTAAAAACAAATCTGACAAACCATAAAACCCTTCCCAAACAATCTAATAACTCTAAAATACCTCAAAATCACCAAAATAAATAAAAATCAAACAAATGAAAAAATTCTTTAAATTCTTGAAATATCTCCTTTTTCAATGATGTTTAAAGAAAAAAGCAATCATTATCAAACTCATTGTCGAACGGAATTCATTGACACTAAGAACGAAGAGTTTCTCTCTCTAGCTTAACGACTGAAAAAAAAGAAAATGAGCTTTTGAACCAAAATAAGAATTGTCGCCACAGTGTGGTTAGCCCTATATTTTTTCTTGTGTTTTACATGTTAGTCCTTTATCTTTAAATTTTGTGTTTTTACCATAATTTCAAGTCTAATTTCTTCCAAATGGGTTAAGAAGGGCATGGATGAAAGAAAAAAGTTTGAAAATGAAAAAAAAAATGTCAATTAGTTCATTGTTATTGTAAAGAGATCGCCTCCGTATCTTTTAGTTGTTACTTATTCATGATTTTAGATAAAAGAAAAAAACCAAACCCAGCTGGGTTGAAACCAATTAGTCCTTTTTAATTTAAGGGAGTGCAAAAGCTTTAGAGAAGCATATTACTTTTCTGTATTATTTTGTGTTGGGTTAGCCTCTCTACAAACAAATTAATTTTTAAACCAAGTTGTTTTGGTTAGTTTTGAAATTTCAAATTTTATAAATCTCAATTTAATTGTTTTTCTCTGCCAAAACATATGAAAATCACTTCATTTGATATATTAATTAAAAAACTTCATGATGCATATAACAAGAAAAGTGGCCATATATTAAGAAATATCAAATGTATAGCAAATAAATATCATGTTCTTTATTTTTTGTTTTTATGAGTGATGTTATTTCCACTCCATAAATTGTTAGCCTCACTTCTCATTTATTATAATTTTTACCCTTCGTCTCTAATATGACTATGAAGTCTCTTATCTAAGTTGGATTATGGAATGATATTAATAAACTCTTTAACCTTTTTATAATAAAAAAAAGTCACAGAAACTTTTTCTCTAGCTAAACAATTAAAATTTATTCTATAAATTAATTCATACAACTAAATTTAAATGGATGTCACATTAATGGTGGATGTTATTTTTTGTTAATTTAAAAATGGACATAATATTAATTTCGTCCACTTTTAAATTAACAAAAATATCTCAATTCTTTCAAGGAAAAATCCCATTGAAATTAAAAATGTTTGGATAATTTATGTTTATTAAAAAGTGGACGGATCATTAACTTTAAGAGGAAATATAGAGTTCTATACATACACCACCAATAGAGACAAGTATAGAAAATCCTGAGGTGTGTAGCTTAACTGGTCAAGTCCTAAATTTGTTCTTTAGAGGTCACCAGTTCGAGTTCCACAAACCTCAGGGTCATTGGAGGCTTACATGATCGTTAACTTCATGGCTCGTGAGATTAGTCAAGGTACGCGCAAACTGACCTGAACGCCTATATTAATAATAATAAAAAAAAGAGTATAGAAAAAGGATTTTACTTTTGGAGGCAGGTGCCAGGCCCATTTAGCCTCCACACCCATTTATATGCATGGGCTTTTTTTTTATTTATAATATTATCATTTTTGTTGTGAGATGTATATGAACATGATCTATTTTAGTTTCTTTAAACTACTTGTAACCTTATATATACATATACATGAAAATCAAATTGAATCGAGAGATGATATTTTTGAGAATATAACCTAGATTAAACTAAAAACCAGTTCAAACCAAACCAGTTTGGTTCGATGAAGGTTGGTTTTTTGGCATTAAAAACTAAAAAACCTAATACCTGTTAAATGAGTTTTTATTTGGTTTTTTAAATGAGTCTGTATTAAATTGAGATTTAACAATTTCTTTTTGAATTTAGGTTCCTGTTGATTTAAGCAAACCTTTTTTATTAGGCTTTTTAACAAATCAAACTCAACTCCATTACTAAATTGAAAATTAAATTTATCATGAACCCATTTAGACATTTGCTTTTTTTATCCTTACCCAACAAAATCATTGCACTATGTAATATGCATGATCAAATTTGCTTTACTATGACTATTTTTTCTCAATAGGTGTACACAAAAATAAATTTTTGGTTCAATAAAAAAGACCATACCAAAACAACACATTAGAAACACATTAAAAAAATACCTTAAATTAAGGTGTTCACATTAGAAATAAGTGGATACATTACCAATAAGTTAGCAAATCTAATACGAACAAATCTAGATTAGATAAAAATAAACAAAAACATCCAACATAGTTTGAAGAAAAAAAATAAAAAAAACAAAAGTCAAAAGATCTTACAAGATTAATGCTATAAAGAAACACTAACGAATTAGCAACTTATTAGAGTTCAACAAGTAAAAGAATTAACAATACAAAATTAATAGGAAATTAACAAGTTAAAGTAAGACAATTACCCAAAACAATTATATTCTAACATCTCACCAAGATCACCAATACTATTTACAATTAGTTGAGACTTTTAAACTTTCACCAAATTCTACAAAATCATATATTAAACATGTTAGATTAAGCACATGTAAAAAATTATAATATAAAATAAGTAATTTAAAATTTGTAAGATAAATTCCTGACTCAATCATATTAGAATTTCCAATATAATCCATGAAGGCTCTAATGTCGATTGGAATTGGTGCTAAACACAAAAACAATTTTGACAACAAACAAACGTTTATACTATTGATGGAGATAAAAAGTTTCAAAATGGATCTAATATACGAATGTTAATGCTAAAGGCTACTTCAAAAACAACTATGAATACTTAAATATCCAATACATGTTGTGTCACCTTAGAAAGAATCTTGTATTTTATAGCATTACACCTTCACCAGCCTAAAATATCTAATTTAAAATCATCAGGATCCTCACAACCATCACCAAAATACATCTTAACCTCTTTTTTTCTCTTCATACCATCTTTCTTAAATTGAGAACCCAAGTCATCTACATATCATCTACCACCATTGAATCAACATTAACATCATGTTCATTTCTACTAGTCTTAACATCATGCATGTCATGAAGTACATAACATCGAATGACAGATCTGCCTCATGAGAAATGGTAAAAAAGAGGTTTGAGTTTAATCATAAATGTAACAACCTCTAATATTTATACTTAAACTTAAAAATAAAGATATCACAATTCAATTTAAGATTAGGGTGAATTGTTTTATATTTTCTACCAAAATTTTGGTAGAGTTTCCCCTTATATTTTAGTATCAAGTTATTGACATCCAACACAAAATCATTGCCTAATCATCCTGGAAACAATCATTGCAAACTCTTATTCTATTCAATAATTCAAGATTTCAAATTTATTTTCACATTTCAAAAATCTCATCAATATTCTTTATATTCACACAAACAAACAATTAAGTGCTTATGTGTGTGTGTGTGTGTGTACATATATACATACAGATTCAATGAGTTAATTAAATACGTATATTATAATTTAAAAGAATAAAACAGGCTATACCATATAATAGACTATACAAGCGTTTCTAAGTTAAATCACAATACCTTAGTTTCTAAGTTTTTAATTACAACCAAAGGTAATTTCCCAAAAGTTTACACATACCAACAAAAACTATGTCATAAACAAAAGATATCCTAAAGTTAATTAACATCCTTCATGTTATTGAGATGAACCTAATTTGTTTAATACATAACATAATAAAATTACATAATAAAATATAATCTTATGTAATTTTTTGGTCCCCCCATTTTTTATAACAAAACATAACTTTGTTTAATTCAAGGTTTGATCCTTAACTATGACTACCAATTCACAGTGCCTAAAAACAGAGCGCTAGTTCCTACACTAGGACAATTGGCTCATATTATCCCAAACTAGGCGCTTGTCCCTACACTAGGACAACTAACTCACATTGCATAAAATCGGGCGCTAGTCCCTACACCATCACATCTAGCTTACACTACCCAAAACCGAGTGTTAGTTCCTAAACCAGGACAACTAGCTCATACTTATATCAAATTGCAAAATTCACAGCTCAAAAAAATTAATAATAAATGGTTTTGAATTCTAATAATAAAACAATCAAACCAAGATAGGGTGCCTACAACCTTCTTAGATTTTGCACTTAACTAGCTATCCCCTGCTGTTGAAGGGTGCATGTGGCCTCACCTGTACAAACATATACATTATATTATTATTAAATCATACACTTATAATTTATTACTCTAATATTACTTACCGGTAAAATAAATCAACACATCAATTAATTCAATTCAATAATTTATTTTGATAATCCTTACCGGTAAAATAAATCAACATATCAATTAATTCAATTCAATAATTCATTTCAAACACATTCATAACACCTCGCAAGCAATAAATCAATTTTCCTTAAACTCTCAATTTTTTTTTATGGCTGGCAGTAATCCCCTCTAATACCCATGATATTTTCTTCAATTATCTACTAGAAGGCATTATTTGTAACACAATTCACCCTAATTGTAATAGTTTATAACAATTACACATTTTCCCTAAATTACTCTTTAAGAACTCTAACTAGAAAAATTCAATTTCATGCATAAAACTAGAGTTTATTCCATAAATATCACATCATTGGGTTTAAAACTTCTTACCAAGTTTGAAAGTGAACTTCAAATGTTAACTAGTTGATTCTCTCTCTAGAACATCAAATTTATCCTCTCAATTCTTGTCTAGTGACGTTGGCAACTTGATTAATAAACTTGTCAAGCTTTCCCCTTTGATTTATGATGAAACTCAATCAATTTCAAGAGAAAAAAATGAAGAATTTTTGAAATTCTCTCCCCCTAGCAGTAGTTGACCACCAATGGAGAGGAAGAATGAATTTTTCTTTTCTTTCTTTTTTATTCCTAGTTTACCCGTCTTATAAATGCTTAACATCCTTTTATCATTTTTGTTTAATTCTTTTAATCCATTAGAAGTTTCTACATTAATTTTCTTAACCTTTCTTATTCCCAGGGTAAAGCTTCTACAAAAATATCTTTTTTTTTAATTACTAAATCATGTAAAAACAAATTTAACTGGGGTTCTTATATTCTCCCCTTCTTAAAGAAAATTTCATCCTTAAATTTAAATTTCTTGCCTGAATCTGCAAACAATTCAGGATATTTTCTTTTCATTTCTGTCTCTTTTTCCCAGGTGTGTTCCTTGACTTGTGAGTTCTTCCACAATACTTTTATCATAAGGATCTTCTTGTTTCTGAGGACCTTTTCACTTCGGTCTAATATCCTTTTTGGCTTTAACTTCAGCGTCAAATCTTCCACGATTTCTAATGGAACTAGTGGTAATACTCGGGAAGAATCTATCTCAGTTTTTTTATACTAATGAAATATGAAACACATCATGAATCTTGGCCAAGTGGAAGGGCAAAATCAACTGTATGTTATGGGCCTAACTCTCTTAGGGGTGAGCAAAAAAACCGATAAACCGAGAAAACCGGACAAAAAATAACCGAAAAAACCGAACTGAAAAAAACAACCGAATTAACCGATTAAAAAATCACAAAAAAATTCCGGTTCGGTTCAGTTTCGGTTTCTGAAGTCTGAAACCGATTGAACCGAACCGAACCGGTTCAACCAGTCAGCACTTCAAAAAAAAAGGCAAGTATAAATACAGTCTTTTCTAACCCTAGAGTAAGGCATTAAGCCATCAGCTGCCGCCCCCTCTGCATCTCTCTCATTTCACTCTCACTTTACTCTCCCCCCTGCCCTCCCTTCTCTGCATCTCTCTCATTTCACTCTTTGGCTGGTGGGCCGCCCCCCTCCCCTTCCTTCTCTGGCTGGTGAAAAATCAAAGCAAAACAAGTTGGTCATCGTTGGCTCTACTGAGACAAAGAGTGATGAAGAAGAGTACTTGGCTGAGTTAACTCATCAAATGACTCACTCCACCCTTGAAGATGATTTCAAGAGAAACGACCTCCCTTGCAGCACCGAAAAGACTAAGGTATTGCTTCCTTTATGTTTCTTTTTAAAGTAGGACAATCTGCTCTGGTTTCTGTGATTATGTTTTCTGGGGCTAATGTTCGGGTCTTGGGTTTTTTGCCTGATTTGCAAGGTTGGGTGCAGTTGTAGACAAGGATTTAGCCGTGGAAGCCCGAATGGGTCTTCAACTCCAGCAACTTGGGATCTGTTGTATGAGATTGCAGGAGAAGTAGAGAGAACCATTGGGTTTGAACCGGTTTGGAAGGGAAAAAAACCAAACTGAACCGAAATTAATCGGTTTGAACCGGTTTTCGGTTCGGTTCGGTTTAAAAAATTAAAAAAAAATAATTCGATCTGGTTGTTTATTTTGGTTCCAAACCGGACCGAACCGGAAATGCTCAGCCCTAAACTCTCTTATTAATTTTATAGGGTCTAATATATCATGGTGCCAACTTCCCTTTTATCTCAAATCGTAATATATGTTTTCACGGAACAACCTTTAAATGCACTTTGTCCCCACTTCGAATTCAAGAGGTCGTTTCATTTGATATGCAAAACTTTTCCACCTATCTTATACTGCTTTCATTTTATCTTTTATGATTCTCATCTTTTCTAAGGTATGTTGCACCAATTCAAACCCAATTAATTTCCTATCTCCAACCTCCTCTTAGCACACAGGGGCTTGATATTTTTTATTGTATAAGGCCTTATAAGGAGTCATCCTGATTGTTGATTGATAGTTGTTATTATAAGTAAATTCGATTAGTGGCAAGTGATCCTTCCAGTTATCTCCAAACTCTATTATACATGCTCTTAATAGATCTTCTAAGGTTTGGATTATTCTTTCAAATTCTCCATCAGTTTGGGGGTGAAAAGCAGTGCTCAGATTTAGCTTTACTCATAGAGCACGTTAGATATTTAACTATAAACAGGAAGTAAATATGAGATCTCAATCTGAGACAATCGACTTTAGCACTCCATGCAATCTCATCACTTCGTTTACATATAACCTATCTAACTTGTCAACTAGGTCTGTCATTTTCATAGGTAAGAAGATAATGGATTTTGTTACTTGATCTACAATAACCTATATGCCATCATTCTTCTTTTTTCCTTTTGGAAGACCAGATACAAAGTTTATTGTGATATCCTCTCACTTCAATTTGGTATTAAAAATGGTTATAAAAGCCCTATCGACTTCTGATGCTTTATTTTTATCACTGACAGACACAACACTTTGACACATACTCTGCCATTTCCTTCTTCATACTTGGCCATCAATAGTAATCTTTTAAATCCTTAACATCTTAGTACTTCCCGGATGTGCTACAAATCTAGACTCATATGCCTCTTTTAACACTTTATTCTTAAATATCTTATCTTTCAGAAAATATATTCGCCTTTCCATTGTTGCACGTGTGCGGTGTCGCTGACGAATATTCCACTTCAATCAATGTAGCTATCTGGAAAATATAGGAGACAAGGATTCCTTGTCATTAGTGGAAAGGAAGAAAGGGAGTCACCACCTAATATTTTGGTCACTAGGAACCCTAACCAGTCTCAGAGATTGGGTACGGGGACTGGTTACGTAAAGGAAAGGTATTAGCATCCCATATACGCCTTATCTAATGTAAGCAGCATTGTTTAATTGTTTGATAAAAATCTAAGGTGTTATTGTATTTCTAATTATTGGTCCGTCTATGGTTTAAGAAAGATCCTCCTTAATAAGTATGTCCTTATCTTATGGGGTAAAAAACCTAACCGTTCTAATGTCTGTAAAAGAAAAACCTTTTTAATATCGAGAATATATTTTACGTATAAATTTGTAATTCTGGATATTAAAAGAAAACAAAATAATTTTTTTGGAATTTTTGAAATATTGGCCTAATTCTCATGACTTTAATAAACTGGTTATTAAAGCCAAAATGTAAGCTAAAACATATATATAT
>Ga0325404_1002411_pt1 | contig 20065 bp, 13 predicted proteins | sample PopdelMetagenome_18_FD_205664 | JGI IMG/M metagenome (GOLD analysis project Ga0325404, IMG submission 205664) | Populus deltoides microbial communities from Bellville, Georgia, United States - Xylem-Control-R1 | ecosystem: Host-associated > Plants > Phyllosphere > Stem > Wood/Secondary xylem... | reverse complement strand
CACGGACGAACCTTCTAAACTCAAGCTAATCTCTAAAACTTGTAACTCGTGCAATGCTAGGCCCGGGATCAATCAAGAAACTTAATCACCAACTAATTTAATGTTTAAGGATGAAATTAGAAAAAAAATACCAATTTAAAAAAATTATAAGAGTAAAAAAAATTACAATCAAAAGAATAAGAATTAAATTTATAGGAAAAATAAACTCAAGAAGGATGAAATCATAAAAAAAAATCAATTTAAAAAAAGATTCAAAACAAAATAAATAATAACAAAAACAATAGGGACCAAATTCAAAAGATAAAAAATGAAAAGGGATGAAATTGATTATTTTTTTGCCGAAATAAAAAAAAATAGAAATAAAAAGAATATAAATCAAACCTGATAGGAAAAATAAACTCAATGAGGATGAAATTATCAAAAAAAATTGATTCAAAAATAATCACAAATAAAACAAATAGAAATCAAAAGAATAATGACTAAATTTGAAAGATAAAAAAAAGAAAGAGTGTGAAATTGAAAAAGAATTATGATTTTATAAATTGTTCAAAATAAAATAAATATTAATAAAAAAACAAGGATCAAATGTCAAGAAAAAAAATAATTAAAAGAGACTGATTTGAAATTTTAAAGAGGTTGATGTGAAATTCGAGGTGGAGAAGAAGACGAGGGAAAAAATGGTTTTTTGCACCAAACTAGGTGTGTGTTTGGCGCATACGCTGCTCCATCACGGAGAGAATGTCGAGACATTTCAAACGCCGCTGTGAAAAGGTGGTGTTTTGTATCCAAACGACCCTATACACATCACCAAAAGAGCGCAGGGGGCACCCACTTGCTAAGACGTGTTATGCAAGCTTCATCAAGTCTTTTTTAATAATATTTAATATATGGTTAAGTATAATAATGCCCCTTAGTAACCTTGAAATACAAAAAAAAAAAATGATAAAATGATAAAGAAGCCCTTGTAAGATAGTTTAATTGATTTTGTCTTGAAGGGTAATAAAATAATTTAACTATTTTGAAAAGATCAAAATTCCCTTGATTGAAAGGTATTTTTTTTATTCCAAGGCTAAATGAGTAATTTTATTATGTAGAAAAACAAAAATGACTAATTTAGCCCTTAATAATTTATATAAAATAATTGTATCTTTGTAAAAAGATTATCTTACCCCTTGATATCTAGTTTAAATGTCTTGTAGCTCGATGCCAATTTTATCATTATATTATTATAATAAATAATATTTTGTATTTTGTACAATAAATACCTTTTATTTTTAGGTTTTCGTTAATGTCAATAAATGTTCCTTGGATTCTGATGTCCTAAATAAATTTTATATACTTACCTTAAAAAATAAAGAAAAAGACCACAAAACCACCGCAGTCCAAGTAATTATAGCCTGCGCACTTGTTGGATCATCCTAGGAGAAGCTTAATTCATGGCAACAAGGACAGGAATTGGCCTTCACTTGTTGAATCTGGACCCTCCATAGTAAAATAACACAAATCAAACTACTTCACGTTAAAAAATAATACTGTAACTAGGCACATACTTCTGCTACGCGAATCTGTATTTTTTATCTTAAAAAATCACATAGGTATCATAAGCATGTTTAATTTTTGTTTAAAAAAATCAACAATTTAAGTTATAGTATTGAGTTTAATAAATTGATCTTATTTTAATTAAATAATAAAATTAGAAGCATCATATATGAAAAAAAATTGAAGCATGATCTCTAGCAAATTAAATGTTGAAAATGAAAAGGGAAAAAAAATAATCACACAAAAAAATCTTTTTAAAAAGTGATAATTAAAAGAATAAGGGTGGAAATCAAAATAAAAAATAAATTAGAGGGAAATAAAAAATTTTCAACTAGAAGTTTAAATCGAAAACAAAAATAACTCCAAAAAATTAAATTAAAAGAACAAGGACCAAATTTTAAAAAAATTACACACCATAAACTTGAATTGAAAAGTAAAATTGAAAATCAATAAAACTTTTATATAAGAGCTAAGGAAAAAAATCAAAAAATAATTTTTATAAAAGAGCTAAGGAAAGAAAATCATCACTGAAAATAAAAATATATGATGAAAAAAAATTGAATGACTCAATTGAAGACTTTACAAAAAAAAAAAGCCAAGGACAAAAATAAGAGATTAAAAGAAAAATGACAATTTTTTTTAAATAAGGGTTAAATTTAAAAGAAAAATAATTGCAACAAAAATAATAAAAAAATTAAAAGAATGAGAACCAAATTGAAAAAAAAACAAAATATAAACTTGGATTGAATGGTGAAACAAAAAAACAATTCAACTTTTATAAAAGTGCTAAGGAAAAAAAATAAAAAATCAAAAGAACAATTATGAAATTGAAAAAACAAAATATCTGACATGTTGGATTTGAAGGATTAAACTGAAAAAAAATGAATATTTTACCAAATGGCCAGGTACAAAAAAAAAAGAAATTAAAAGAAAAATGACCAAAATAGAAATATCCAAAACAAAAAAGACCAACATACAATTTTTAGGGTAGGAGAGAGAAAATAAACAAATAAAAAAAAAGACACACCGATAACAAATCACTCATTCACCAATGACACACACCACACCATTATATAAAGAAAGCAATGGCACTTTTACTTATGCGAAGGAGTGGCAAGTTCTACCATCGGGAGACACTATACACATCGCCCAAAGTACGTGAACACCTCCATATGCTGATATGTGCAACACATGTATCATATAAATTTTATATTTTAAAATTAATTAATCTTGATTAAAAGATCAAATTGCCCTCGATAAAACAAGAAATACCAAAAAAATAGATATAAAAACACAAAAATAATCCTGGACTGTAGGCAAGTTTTTTTATATTAAGGGCATTTTAGTAATTTAATTTTGAATACAAAACAAGTCTAATTATTATTATTATTGTTATCTCCAATGGCATTTGTGTCACTATAGTATTCATTAAAAAAGAAAAAGACTTTACTAACTCATTAACAAGACCAAAGTTTTTTTGGATTATGAGGTAAAATCATAAAATCACCATTGCAATCCATACTTAATGTGATTATATAGCTACATTAAATAGCTACTATTCAAATTACCCTTTCCTTTTAGTTTATTTATTTTTTATTGAGAGAGTTGCAAAATTAAGCTCGAAGATAAGGAGAAAAAAGAGGTTGAAACCAAATAACATACAAGCAAAGGAAGGCCGAACGAACAACATACAAAAAAAGAAGCGAGTTGAACAATTGTAGCCTGGTTGGGTAGCAAGCTCAATCGAACAATATAGGTTTAACCAAACAACACAAGCATTACCAAATAAGAAAGAAAAGAAAAAAAAAAGGTCAAAATTGAGAAGATGAAAAAAGGTCCAATTGAGTACAATAAAAAATAAGAAGAAAAGGTTAGCCAAAACCAAACATAATGATGCTAGAAAGCCAATCGATCCTCTTTCATTTTCTAAAAAACCACAACTTTTTTTCTACAGACATAACATGCTAGACAATGTTTAAGCACTGTCATAACACCTTCATGGATTCTCTATTTTATAAATTATTAGTGCAATGCCCAACTAAATTCTTCATGATACTTGTTATTGGTGCAAGGCCTACCTGAATGCGTTGTTTCACAAGTTTGAATGGATGGACATCTGCCTAAGTAATTTATCTTTTAGACTAGTTACATGATTGTTTATAACAAAGCAATCATCCTCCCCCATTACTCATCTAAGGCTAGTTACACATGTCAGTGGGTGAGAGGTGCCCACAGTCTTATGGTGGCACATATGACGTCTCCTAACATCCAAATGACAGCTTTTACAATGATGTTGGAAGCATTAAGACGTTTTCTTTCATCGTTTAGTGATGATATGTTGTTAATGACCTCTTATTTCTCCTTTCTCTCTTCTCCATTTGAAATTCATGTTGGCCATTTAAAAATTCAGATTTGTCCTTTTATTCGCTGATATTTCAACTTCAATTCTTATTTTTTTTATTTGTGATTTTTGTTCTTGACTCTTTTGGAAAATTTCAACTTGTTTTCAATTTTATTATTGGATCCATAATTGTGATTTATTATTTTTTCATACTCGGTCCTTATTTTTTTTATTTTGATCTTTTTGTTTTTGATCCTTCCACGATTTTGATTTTTCTTTTCCATCCCTCCCTTTAATTCAAAATTCTAAGTTATGCTCTCATTTATTTTTTATCTTAAATTTTATCACCATACTTTTGACTACTATTTTTTTTTTTTGATTCCTTTTGTATAATTGATTATTTTTTCAATTTTATCATTCGATATTTGTTTTGTTAGGAATTAGATTTTGTGATTTTTCCAAACTTGGTACTTTCATTCTAGTGATTTGGGTTATTGGTTTGAAAAATAAACACGAATTGACATATTTTTTTACATTTATTTTTCTTGATTTCACCGTTGGATGTTTATTTTAAAAAATGGGCTCATGATTTTATTTAGTTTCATTTCAATCAAATTATCCCAATCTCAAAACCTGAGTAACAAGTTTGGTTAGTTTACTCGAATATTTTTTTCGGGTCACTTTTTTGATGTGTTTTTTTTTTTACAATCTTATCCTTTAAGATTAAATGATCTTGGAACTAAGCTTTATAATTTTTTCTTTTATAACAAGTTTTTTTTTCTATTAGTCATCCTTAACATATTTTATTTTAGAATCTAGTCCATTTATTATCATTTTTTTTATTATATAATTAAATAAAATAATCTTACTATACCTAGTAGAGTCATGATTTTTTTCCTTTATAACATGTTAATAATATTTAAATATTATGTTTTAATGTTAAAAAAATTAGCTGGTTCATGGTGAAGCGCAAGTCATGTTTTTAGTTTAAACCAAGGTTGTTAAAATCGCGATTCAGCTCGTAAAATCGTAAGATTTTACGAGTCAATATAGGCTAAACGTGCTAAATCGTTCACAAAACTTGAAAATAGGTAAAATCGGGTCAAAATCATGTAAAATCTTTAAAATCGGGTGAAATCGCGCAAAAACGCGATTTTACACCCAATTTTACGCGTCTGTACCAAAACAGAAAATGTTACACCACTGTTCCCTCCAACTCCACGTGTCAAGCAAGTATTGGCCTATTGACTATTACACAGTACACACAGTCATACCGTGTGACTCACACGCAGAACAAAACCACGATCTTCATCCTTCTTCATCTTTTTTCAGTCTTTCACACAAGTTAACAACACAGAACCGAAAAAAATCAAAATCCCTAAGTCACTAAATCCTTGTTCTCCTTCTCTCAGCCATCCAAGTTCCAACAATCAACCATCGATCCACCACCAACAGACAACAACAGTCTTTTCAACAGCCATCGTGAGATCCAGATTTCAGACAACAACAACGGCGACTCTCCAGTGACCAGTCTCCACCAGCTATAGTAAGTTATTCTATTCATCTTTTTGCACCTTCTGTAAATAGCATCATGATTTAGAGTCTATAGTAATTTATTTGTCAAATTGCAGACATGTCCATATCCCCTATGTCATGGGTCTCTCACCGAATCCCAGTCTTTACACAACTGTTTGAATTTTTATGAATTGATGGGTCTGTGAATGGGTTGCTCACCGAAAACAAGTCTGTGAATGGGTCTCTCACCGACTGCTTGAATTTTTATTTTGTGATAACAATGTTTCCTATTTGTTTATGAATAGGTCTGTGAATGGGTTTGCTAATTGAATTTCTATTTTGTTAAATTTGTCTGTGAATTTGTTTTGATAACAGTGTTTCGATATCGAAGCCTGCTAAACAAGTCTGTGCATTTGTTTTGATAACAGTGTTTGGATTTTGAAAACAAAGTCTGTGAGTCTGTGACTGTGAATGGTTTGACAGAAAACTGGGTTCTGATTTTGAAAATGATATGTTTATTTTTCAGAGCTTACTGGACAGAGAGGAAAACACTACAAAGTTTGTGAACAACAAATAAATTATTTAGAGAAGAAAAACGTAAGTCATGAGTTATATTCTGTCATTTTGTGTTTTGGATTCAGTGTTTTATTTTAAGAAATTGTTAACTAGTTTACTGATTTTAATTAGTTTTTGAATTCAGTATTATGGTAATTTTTTTTTGATAGCTGGATGTTTAGTATCTAAAATGTTTATGAATTCAGTATTAGTTTCTGAATGCAGTATTAGTTTTTTTTTATAGCTGGATGTTTAATGTCAAAATTAATTATAATCATAAAATGTTTGGATTGATTACAGGGTTGATTGAGTTGATCTTTGAATTGTTAAACTTATGGCATCTAGAAAAAATGCTTATGGTAATAGGCTTGATGTGGGATGACAGCATGATATAGATGTTGATAAAAATTCTAGAAAAGTTTTATGCAAGTATTGTCAAAAAATTATTAGTGGAGGTATATTTTGTTTCAAACAACATTTGGCTTGCACTCGTAAGGATGCTAAGCCATGTCAGCAAGTGCCAGAAAATGTTAAGCAGATGATTTTGGGTGTTTTAGTGAAAAATCTAGAGGCAACTGAAAAGAAAAGAAAGGCCCTTCAATATAATGAAAATGATGATGATGATGATGATGAAATAAAAGAAATTAGCTCAAAGGACAAAGGAAAGAGAGTAGCTAGTGGGAGTGAAAGTACACAAACAACTCTAAATCAATTGCTAAAAAAGGATATTAGAGAAGAAGCATGTCGACAAATTGCTATGTTTTTCTACACTAGTGCAATTCCATTTAATTGTGTAAAAAACCCTGAGTTCTAGGGTTTTTTGGCATTGACGCTGCCATGACAGCAAGAGATAAAAAAAAACTCCAACTCAATGGTGGGATTCTTATGGGGATGAATGTCCAGAATTACAAAGATTTGCGATCCGAATTCTAAGCTTGACTTGTACTTCATCTGGATGTGAGCGTAATTGGAGTGCATTTGAAATGGTGAGTTTTTTTTGTATTTTATTTTAAATATTAAAATATTTGATAAAAATCTTATAAATTTGAATTTTTTATTTAGGTTCATACAAAACGAAGAAATCGTTTGCACCAGAAAAAAATGAATGACTTGGTATTTGTAATGTGCAATCTGAAATTGAATGATAACCTAGTCAAAAAGCAAGCCAATGATTTTGGTATAGAAGATGATCTTTCATCTGATGATGATTGGATAACCAAGGGAGAAAAACATCCAAACTTTGATTTGCTTGGTGCTATTGACAGTGCAACACGAAGACAAAATGGTGATGAAGATGAAAGTGATGAAGAAGAAATTCCTAATGATGTTGAAATGGAAAGTCATGGTATTGAAGATGATTTGGATATTCAAATTGATGATATTGGTGTTGGTACTAGTAGGAGCACTAATGTTCATAATATTGGTGTTGGTATTAGTAGTGATACTAATAATTCTCTTGATGCTAATGATATTGATGAATGCTTGAGGAATGATGAGGAAGATGAAGGGAATGAAGCTGGTTTTAGTTTACATGACACACCAACAGATTGTTTGTTTTAAGTTTGTTAATTATTAGTTAATGAAAAGTTATTTTAAATTATGTATGACTTTTATTAATTATTAGTTAATGAAAAGTTATTTTAAATTATGTATGACTTTTATTTGAATCATGTATTTTAAAATATTTGAATTATGTATGAATTTTTATTTGAAGGCTTGAAATATGTATGAATTTTTATTTAAAGCATGTTTTTTAAGGTGCTTGAACTATGTATGAATTTTTATTTGAAGCATGAATTTTTTTAATGTATTTTAAAATTCCTTATGATTTTATAATTTTACGATCCATTTTTATGATCCGAGCTTGTATGCGACCTTTTATACCGTGTTAAAATTGTGATTTTAACAACCTTGGTTTGAACGCTATAAAAACTAATTAATCAATTTCAATTTTTAATTAACTAATAAAAAAAGAGAAAAAGAGTGCTCACGCGTTTGCCTGTGTGGATGGTGGTGAGCTAATGCCAGCTGGCTGTCGGAAAGAGGTCCCCACTCCCCAGATCCCCTGCTCTCTTGCACGTGACCCACCTCCATTGCCTTCCCTCGTCACGAAACAAAAACGTTTTCTCAATCCTCATTAATTATTTTCACATACAAATAAATAAATAAATAAAATCACTCAAATCTAACAAAATAAAAATAAAAAAAATACTGCTCACGTGAATCGAGCGAATCCCTCTTATTATTTATCTCTTCTTCTCTCCCTCGCTTTCTCTCTCTATTGTACACTCTCCCACCTTTAAAAAGCTATTTAAAAACATGTTTGAAATGATATTTTTTCAAAAGTTATTATTTTTTATTTAAAATTTATTTTTATAATTTTTATTGTTTTTTAAAAATAATTTTAAATAAATAAAAATATTATTGAATTTATTTTCAAAAAATTTTTTTAAAAAAAAACTATAATAAATAACCAAAAACATGGTAGTACTGTGTATCTTCAATACTTACTATAATTTTTTTTTATTTAAAAAATATGAATACAAATAGAAATAAATAAATATAAGTGTCTGTTTGTTGTATATTTCCATTTATTTCTCTCTGACCTATTCTATTTCACTCTGGTCTATAATAGCCTCTCTCTCTTGCTTTCTGTTTCTATTTATACACAAAAATAATATTTATTATTTTATATCCTTCTAGAAAGAAGAAGAAGAAGAAGAGAGAGTGATGAGTATTATTTGTTTTAAAACGAAGAGTTGAGATTCAAATGGTATTGGCTGGAGTGGCAACTGCTTCTTTCAATGCTTCGATCTGCTGGTATTACACTTCTGCCCTTTTCTTTCTCATTCTCGCTTTAGATTTGATTTCCCACTGCTTTTTTTTTTTTTTGCGGAATTTGATTTACTTGGCTCTTTTATTATCATTCTAGATTTAGAATTGGATCTGATTTTATTGATTTGATTAGGCTTTGTAGGTTACCAATTCCATTTTGCAATGCTTAGGTTTTAAGCCTGGATTGTGGCTGTTTCTGTTGATTAATCACTACTTTACTCAGGTTTAATTAATTGCGGATTCATATAATTATTTACCGTCCTTATCAATTAGGTTATTTACATTATTCTGAAATATTTTTGTTTAATTTAGTTATTTATTGACTATTGAAGGTGGAGAAAGTGTAAGGAAAATGGTAAAATTCAGTTTACTGCTTAGGTTTAAGGGTAGATTGTGGCGCTTTTTTTTTTTTCAATCGACAATTTTTTGAGTCCGTTAAGCTTGCTAGAGTAGTCTACTTCTCTATATGTCATGCTTATTGATAAATTTAACCTGTCTTGGTTTCTGCACTTCTGTATTGATGATAGGATGTTGTGCGTTTGCATTGTGATCTCTCTAACTTTTTTTTTAGATAAAAGAAAAATTTGAACTGACATTATGATCTTTCTAGTTTCACGTAGGGTTTTAGCTTTGCAGGACAAATGGACTCCAGCGTAACAAAGTCAGAACAGAAGAGATTTTGGATACAGAGTCCAGTTGTGTAAGAACTATATTGTGATTGGCGAGGTCTTTTATGGGGTAAGAGGAGTGAGGGACAGAAATGGTTTTACATCCCAAATATTTAAGGACATGGAGGAGACACGAGATGATTCGGGGCCAGCAGAGCAAGGACCTTCAAATTCTGTGTGGTGGGGTTCAGACACCCCAGACTTTATCGAGAAATTTGAATCTGTCTCTTTGCTTTCTCAAGAAGATACTTTGAGAAATAAAGAATCACATAAAAATTATGAGGAAGATGGTTTATCTTCCCAGACTGCATCACAAGTTCTCTGGAGCACTGGGATGCTTTCTGAACAAATACCAAATGGTTTCTACTCTGTCATACCGGTGAGAATTGATTTACTTTTTAATTTTTGTTCCTATTTATTTGTTGCAACTTGCAAGTTCTTTTGGTTGAGGAGTCTGATCTTTTCTGGAACTTCATCTTTTTGAGAGATCAATAAGTGATGTGGCTGGAAAAAAAGTTTATTTATGATTTTTTCCTTTCTTTATACTTGTGTTTAATAATCATTGCTTTTAATTTGTGATCATTATCTTCTTATGTTCTACTATGTTGGTTATGATTTAACTATCTGTTCTGTTTAACATTCAACTTCTTATGTTCTATTGCAAATATTCTCCTCTCCTCTTAACTAAAGAGTTAGAAGTTGCATGTTAAACTGTACTACTACTAGTTCTGTGGTTCCATATAGTTACAACAAAAAGGATCTTTTATATCCCTCTCCTCCTTATGTCTATCCCTGTCTGATGGTAGTACTCCAAAATTTCTCATTTACATGCTATTTTCTAAAGACAAGGATGGGCAATATCTTGTTTTGAAGTTTTAGTCTACATGCACTCATATGATACTTTTATGTTTTAATTATACACTCTCACACACACATATGGAAAACCAGCATAAAAATAAACCACTACCCGAAATAGCGACCATACTAGGCCCACCCCCTCGTACCGCTTTCTAAGGAGGGTAGTGAACCAGTACCAGTACCAGTACTACATACTATAATGCACCACGTTCAAGGTATTATTGGTTCAAACAATGCTAAATGCATTTCTTCCTGGATTATTTAAATTGTTGGTATTTTCAAGGAGGACAACATTACTTGATGGATTGTGTCCTAACTTAGAATCGACTTTCCAGCTTGCACTCTTTGTTTTGTATCCACTTAGAGCATTTTTTTTCCCACTTCATCTTGAGTTAATTTAATAACATGGATTGTTACAGGATAAAAGGCTAAAGGAGCTCTTTGTTAATATTCCAACTTTAGATGAGCTTCATTCTCTGGGAGCTGAGGGTTGCAAGGTCGATATAATTCTTGTAGATGCTAAGAAAGATAAAAAGCTATCCATGCTGAAGCAATTGATTGTGCCACTAGTAAAAGGGTTGAACTCAAATCCAGCTGCAATGATAAAAAAGATTGCCGGATTGGTAAGAACTCTTAAATAACCTTTGTTCTATTATATGGATATCTCATTTGAAGTTTTCAGTTGCTCTTTTCTGTCCCTTAATTATCTTTGACCCTTTTTTTCTTTTTTCGTTGTCCTTTCCAACTTTCAGGTTTTTTTTTTAACTGTGATGTTATGTCTTGGTTATGCCAAGGAAATCTATACATATCCATAACCTATTGTCAAGACATGTTACCGATCCCTTTACATCTCGGCAAAAACTGTTTTTTCTTGGCCTATGCAACTACGTAGGATGTTTCTCATGCATGGTGGTAAAGGCTTCTCAAACCACACATGTCATTAACTATTTGCGCTACAATGAAATTTTTTTTTCATATTTACTTTAATTTTCACCATTTGACTTGTAATTTAATCATAATATTTTAAGGTTATATTCTTTGTTTTCAAGCCAATTCAGGGATCAAATTCTACCAAGGCATTTTCGCTGATCTTCTTAATTTTTTTATTCCATTTTTAGTCAAAAAATTGCTCATTCCATTTTCATTTTTCATCTCTGAACAGGTTGCTGATTTTTATAAAAGGCCAAATGTGGAAAGTCCAGCAAAAGCTGCACTAGAAGAAGCCTCTCATATGTTAGAAAATCGAGGTGTTCAGTTGCTGGGGCAAATAAGGCATGGATCATGCCGTCCTAGAGCAATCTTTTTCAAAGTTTTAGCAGATTCTGTAGGTCTTGAAAGTAGACTCGTGGTGGTAAGTTTAACTTCATCCAGTGAGTTCAACTGCTCTGCTCCATTCTTATTTAATGCCAAAAAATAGTCAAAGATGCAATTTATTGCTAATTAACATAATAGCTGAAAATTTCATAATGCTTTTTTCCCCAGGGTTTACCAAATGATGGGATTGTTGAGTGTGTGGACTCATATAAACACATGTCTGTGATTGTTGTGTTGAATTCTGTGGAACTACTGGTTGATCTTATGCGGTCTCCTGGTCAGCTGATGCCGTGGTCAACCAGGGCTATTTTTATGACTCATATTTCAGCAGCAGGGGAGAGTGACTCTGCAGAAAATGATTCCTGTGATTCTCCACTTGAACCAAACAGTCCGATGTATGGTTTTGCAGAAAGAGTGGATCCTGACAGGTTAGCAAACAGCCCATCACATGACTTTTCACAAACAATGAATCTGTATAATCTGTTAATTGGAGTTCTGAAATCCTTAAGTTGCTGTGTCATATTTTCTGTGCCATAGTGCTGAAAAAGATGAAGGAAGCCTTCAAGTCCATAGGAAATTAGAGGCATCTTCGAATGTGTTAGGTCCTTCATTGCGAAATATGATGTTGCGATCTGCTACCTCTATTGACAGAAAATTGAGGTAATAATATGTATCTTGTCCCGTGAAGATCCTTATTGCAACGTGACTTTTGTACGGCACTTCTTGTTTGTCTTTTATTTTTCAAATTTTAGTTTCTTTTCTGACTTGAGAGAATACTATAGTGCAAAATGTTGTACTTGAACTTATTCTTTTCCTTTCTCCTTCAGTTTATCACATAGTGAACCCAATATCGCAACAACCTTTTGGAGACGTAGCCGGAAAAAGGTCATTGCTGAACAGCGGACTGCTAGTTCAAGGTGTTAGCATGGTTTCCTTCGAATACTTTGTCAGTTGGTTTCACATTTATAGGGGAGGAACATGTGTTTGGAAGTCTAATTTTTGCTTTTGTTCATAGAAAAAGAGCACTACTCTCTCATGTGGCAATTTCAAGCCTTTAAATAGGTTTGCTGTAGGATGGTGTTTGTGAGTCCTGATATCATGCACTCTCTTGGCTCTTCTTATTTTTTCCCCCTCCCTTCGAGGAATGATCTCTTATCAATTAACAGCCACGGGTTAAAAGAATTCCCCCATATTTGGGCTAAGGTGTTATGGGGATTATGAACTTATTAAAATATACCGGAATATAATCCATACTCTTCATATAGGCCTGATTGCAAGTTTCCTCACTTCTGACTTTTTCAAAAGGCTTGGAATTTATTATGGCATTTGATACCATACTTGTTATTCTTGTCTCGTGTAGTTTTTTTTTTTGTTTTTGAAAATTGTGCTTTGTTTTTCTAACATTTACCCCAAATGGATTTATTATATGAGGAATGATTAACGAGGTTAGTACAGGGTTGGGTGTTTCTAGACCACATGATTAATGCTGGGGTGTGTGTCTTTCAGCTAGCATGATTTGATGCCTTTTCTTGCTTTATTGAAAAACTTGTGCTCTTGACTACTTATTTGGAGGGAACATATCCTACTGCTTGATTTCTAGTATCTATTTTTTTTTTCCTTTGAAAATTAGAAAGCATGTCGGTTGAAAATGCTGTTTTCCAAATAGTGAATAGGAGGGCATCCTCAGGTGTTTTTCAATGGCAAAGATTAGAGGTTGGATGTTCTAACACAACATCGGAGATTGGTTGGTTGTACCTTGACTCCACATGCGTGGATTCTTAATTGTTATTTGAGTTGCCTGGTTGTCTTTCTTTTCTGTTGATTCTATTGGGCATACACGGGGTTAGGGGTTTCGTTCACATGCATGCAAATATACACATTGATTTCTCTTCACTTTGTTTCAATTGATTGATCAAAGTTGTGTTGTTTATTCATTTTCAATAGTTCTAAACATGGTTGTTTGTGGTGTTGTCAAAGTTAAACTTTAAATTCTATTGGTGAAGTTTTAGTTGGTGTCTTCATCAAGCTTTGTTCTGCAGTCCAGAGCATCCTTCATTTCGAGGGCGTGGACGGTCCATGTTAAGTGGTGATAGACATTCAGTTAGACATTATGCTGATGATGTTGCTATATCAAGGTTTGTACCTTTTCGTTCCTATTGTTTTGAATACCTAAGGAGCTTTATAATATTCTGACTTATGGATTGTATATGAGGAGTGGAAAAAGGAATATAGGCAAAGCAAAGAAAATGGATGATACGAGGAAGGGTGGAGGCTGCGTTATGCCATTGCTTTTAGCAATCTCTTTAGTCTTAAAACACACCATTAATCTTTACAAGTGTTACGCTTTATTCTCCTAGTAGCTTGTACATGCTTTATCCACCCTTTTCTTTGTTTATGCATCTGGTAATAATGAACTATGCTCATATTGGATGTTCATTTGTAGCTACAGGTCAGAGGGTGCATCAATGTCAGAAGCTCGTAGAATGCGAAGAAGAAGTATTAGCATGACCCCAGAAATTGGTGATGATATCGTAAGGTTGATGTTTATTTCATTATGACTTGTGTTGACTTTATGATTTGATGCAACTATGCTATTATTGTGTTTATCATTTTCTAGTTATTTCGACTTTGATTTTTGTTTTGTTACAATTGGAGTAATCTACGATGTAGTTGTAGAAAAACAAATTACAATATTATATATACCTTGATTGAAGTAAGCTATGATGTGGTTGTGGTAAGCTTTGATCTTATGCTATGCTACTATGATTGATTGTTGTTGTAGAAAATACAAATTAAGATATTATGATTTTTCTTCAATTATATCTATGTAATTCTTGAATTAGTTTATCTAGAATATTAGGATATTAGGAGCTTTTCCCAAAAAAGAATTATTCTTATTTAGATTTTCATTTTCTACTTAATTTAGGACTGTTAGGGTTTTGGTGTCTATAAAAGAGCAATGATTCTATGTTCTAGTCAGGATTGATAATTGAGAGTCTGTTTGGGAACTGCAAACCGCTCCCTCAAATTTTGAATTTTGTTTTTTTGATAATTTTTTTTATGTTTTCAGATTGTTTTAATGTGCTGATATCAAAAATGATTTTGTAAAAATAAAAAAAATATTATTTTGATGCATTTCCAAGCAAAAAACACTTTTAACCGCAGTCGCTACCACAATTCGAAACACACCCCGAATCTTATTGAAAAGTTGTGTCGTGTTTGGCAAGTAACTTTTCAGTTCCTCTCTCCCATTCTTCTTATTGCCCTTTTGGCTCCTTGGGTGAGGTTGCCTTCTATGGATTTTTGGGCAGAAACCCAACCCAATTCACAGGTCACATAAAGCTGGCCGTGGGGCCCGTGCATGTCCCATGCTAGAAAATCCAGAAGCTAGTTTTTCTGGATCTCTTTCATTTTGGAGCTTTTCTAGCGCTTTATTATTTGTAATTGCTATCTTAAGGCTGTTTTTAATCAAACACCTTTTCTCTCTTTCTAACCATCACTATAGGCTATAGCTACACTTACAACTACAACAAATCAAGCTACAACGGCAACAACCTTATTCCAGTCTTCTTATTCTTGGGTTTTTGTTCTCTTATACCAAGCTATTTTATTTCAGTTTGGCATATGAGTTGAAGTGATTCCTTACCCTTTCATTTATTTTTCATTCTTGTAAACTTTTAGTCAAACTATTCTATCACCATGGTGACAAGTGTCGAGTTGAATTCCACATTGTTTGTTTTTTGTCCCTTGTGAAAACCAAGAATAACATATCGACACCTAACCTTTAGGGGAAAGATAAAACTAGTGGAGACTTCTATCAAGGGAATAAAAGGACCTTTGAGAGTTAGTTGCTTTTGAGCAAGTTTGGGAGCCATCCATCTAGCCTTTCTAACCTTGGTCAATGAATACTGGATAGAGAAATAACCTAAAAGCACCCAGAACACAAAGGTCTAGCAACAATATCCTATTCCATAACTATTGTCTTGATAAAAAGTAATTCTAGGATTTATCTTGACGCGACAAACATGGATAAAACTAGGATTCTCAAGCCCTAAGGTTATAGACCTAAGCTATGAAGAAATTTAGAGAAAACTCATTGGTATTTTATAAAGTCTGAATTTGTATGTTTAGAAAATAAACTAGACATCACTATTTGTATTAGTTCTAGACCTAAACTCTTTATTGGAAAGGATTCCTAATTAAAACTTACTTAACTAACATAATCTATCTAGCATGAGAATTCTTAACTAGTAAAATTTTTAATTAAATTAAAATTCCTAAGCTAAGTAGGAAAATGAATCCAAATACAACAATGTAAATAAAGACAATTCCACGTAGCAACTTCCGGGTCTTATTTGAAGGTCTTCCCATTCTTCGATCATCATGGGATTTTAACCTAATAGGAAATAGGTTCTCCAAAATCTTTTGTCAAAATTCATGCTTGATCCAACAGTCAGATTGAAAGTTATGCTTGATTTTAACCTCTTCTGAAACTCCACAAAACATAAAATTCTTAACCATTAATGAAATAATACAATAAACATTTTTAGACCAAGAATATTAAAGAAAGTTCCCCACGTCCATCCCCTCTACTTATGAAAAACTTGCCCTCGAGTTAATTGTCATATAATGAACTTGAACACTCCAAAGGAATAGATACTTAAAATATAGCATTGTAGCTAGCTTAATCGCGATGTAGCATGTCTTTGACAAGTGAACTTCAAAATTTAATTTATGGTGTGTGCATGCTAAAGAAAAATCCATATTTAACGTTATACTTTCTAAGTCCACTTGTAGTTTCTTCCCATATTTTTTTACTTTAAACTCGAGTTCATCATCATTTGCCATTGTATGTAAAGGAACACAAGATAATTTTCCATAATATCTTAATGAGAATTGTAAAAAATTACCATGTTCTCCATGATCTTATTTGTAAGATCTTCATCCATGACTTAAAGATCATCGTTTGCCAAATTCTTCTCCAACTTAAGGTCAAAAGACTGAAACTGTTTGTCAGCACCCTCTTTGGTAATGTTATCTTATGATTAGATAACTTTGAAATTTCGTGTTCACCAAACTCCTCCCACATAGACAAGTGGTTGTCTCGGTGGAATTTGAGGAATAGGTCAAAGGTAAGGTCGGCCTGAGGTAAGTCTCTAAGCACGTACCTCTCCTCTTTGTGATTCTTGTTTGTGTCATCCATTAGCCAATTTAGATCTATTATGGCTTGATACAAGCAATCAAACACCTGTCCCCAACGATCTAGTTTATGCTCTTGAGCTTGCACAACCTCCACTCCTGTATTGCGGAATGGGTTGCTACTGTCTCCATCCATCAAAGAGGCCAATTTGCTATGATACCAATTGACGCGGTGAATAATGTCGATAAAACTAGGGTTCTCAAGCTCTAAGGTTACATACCTAAGTTGTAGAGAAATTTAGAGAGAAATCTATGGTATTTTATGAAGTCTGAATAATAGTCTGAATTTGAATGTTCATAAAACAATATAGACATCCCTATTTATATTAGTTCTAGACATAAATCCTTTATAGGAAATGATTCATAATTGAAACTTGTCTAAATAATAGAATCCATCTAGCATTAGAATTCCTAACTAGTAAAATACTAATTAAACTAAATATCTTTAGCTGAAAAAATAATCTGAATACAACAAGGTAAATAAAGATAATCTTGCTTAGTAACTTCTGAGTCTTATTTGAAGGCCTTCCTGATCTTTGATCATCATGGGATTTTAACCTAATAGGAAATAGGGCCTTCATAATTTTCTATCAAGATTTCATCTTGATCCAACAATCAGATTAAAAAGTTATGCTTCATTTAGCAAACTACATCTTGAACTCTTTTTAAACTCCTCAAAACCTAAAAATCTTAATGAAATGCAACAAACATTATTATGCCAAGAATATTAAAGAAGTTCCCCACATCATTTCCTCAACAAAACCACCAGGTGACTACTGTTCTTAAACTTCTCAAAACCTAAAAATCTTAACCATTAATGAAATAATGCAACAACATTATTGTGCCAAGAATATTAAAGAAAGTTCCCCACATCATTTCCTCAACAAAACTACCAGGTGACTACCGAAAGCCTCAACCTTGGAGGCGTCAGCATGGCTTCTAGGATTAGTATTTGCTCGATTTAATTTTTTCTACAATTCAAGATTTTTAATAGTTTTTCGGAGTTCCAACTATTTCCCATCTAGTGGATCTATTTCCCATCTAGTGGATAAGCAGCCTTTACTAGGAATCTACATCTATTTCATATTTAGTTGGTTTTCCTAATATTTATTTCTCAAACTGCTCCCAGGGATTTTAATTTTATCAGGTCTAAATTTTCCTAATTTGTATTGGCACCTTGGACATTGGAAGTTGGGTTAATATTGATTGATGAGATAAAGTTTAGCAGAATTTGGTTCTTCTTTGGTTGGGTTTCTCCATTCTTTGCTTTATCCCTGTGTGCACATTGGTTATTTGGTTATCAAGTTCAATGATAAGTGCTGTTGTTCAATTAGCCTTTCATATTTCTTGACAGAATTGCCCAAGCTGCTTGGATTTGATTAATTTTGGAGAAAATGTCTTGTTCTGACATTGCAAATTAATCTATCCATCATTAACAATTTCAGGGCTGTACGTGCTATGAATGAAACTTTGAAGCAAAATCGTCTTTTGATGGAACAAGATGATGATAGGTTATTTACAAATAATTTAGGTGACAAGGACAATGGTTCAGATCTTCAGAAAAATGTAAGTATCTTTTTGGTGAAATGGATCCATATACTTATGTTTTTCTCTTTGACATAAAAACTTTTCCTTGACAAGGACAATTTGTTCTTTGTTCTCTGCTTATGTACATGAATTTAACTGTTCTGAGGTTTGTTTGTCAATTATTGCTTGTGTCCATAGGTACACGAATGTTTTTGGGGTTTAATTGTCATTTATTCTTCTCTGGGACTATTCATGAGCATGGAGTTTGAATTTGGGCACTTCAATGGCCAAACATGGTAGCCTGGACAAATAGCTTCATCAAACCAAGTAGATCTTATGGCCTTGTCTGTCCCACTTTGATGGATCATTATCCTTTTCAGTCAGAGTACATAGCAAATCTTGTGTTAGTCCATTGACATATCGATATTGCAATGATACCATGCCCAAGTGTACATCGTCATCTAAAAAAATCTGGCATATGAAACAGCGTTTAGATCTGCTAATATATAATGCCTCATATAGATGTGATACCATGGATTGAACTTGGTCTTTTCCACCACTAACATTCTAAGTTACTGGATTGTAGTCATATCATAAATTTCATCCTAACAAAGGTTCTGTACATGCCCAGGAAAATCCATTGTTATACTTTTTCCCTTACTTTTTTTTCTTCATGGTAAGTTCCACGTGTTAGTTTGGTTATAAGAGGAGGTTAGGTTGAAAATCTTCCAGATGCATAATTTGGCCTGTGTCATTGAACCACATTTGTAATCATCCTCCTAGCTTTCTCAGCACTAATTAATCAATTTGCGCATGGGATAGGTATCAAATTTCAGTCTTGATGGTCGTGATGAAATATCTGGTGGAAGGTCTGCTTTATATACCCTTGAAAGGAACCGCATAAATTCCCAGAAGGCAATCTCATTACCATCATCTCCCCATGAATATAGAAGTCAAACTTCCGAGAGGAGTGGACCTTCAGGCTTTGTAGCAGATGATCAATTAGTTTCAACATGGAATAAAGTTCTTGAATCTCCCTTGTTCCATAATAACCCCCCACTACCTTTCCAGGAATGGCATATTGATTTCTCAGAACTAACTATTGGAACTCGTGTTGGGATTGGTAAGCATCACTACCTATAATTTTCAGCCGTGTTGTTGCTTTGAATTTTGTTTGTCAGTGCTGCAGTACACATTTACCTATTCCAGTTTTGTATCTTTTTAAAACGAGTTCCAATTTTGTAATCCTCCAAAAGTACTTGGTGAAACAGTGCTTTCTCTTTTGTAATTGCAGTGATAGCACACAATTTGCTTGGATTGAAAGTTCCAATGTACTGTGGCTGTCTAAAATCTTAATAAATATTTTTGTATAGAAAGAAAGGAACAGGCGACACACATTGCATGAATCTGAAATATTAATTTGCTACAAAAAACTTTCAAGTATTGTGATAGTGTCCTAATCTTTGGATTGTGGCGATGTAGTTTTATCATGAATTCCTATTTTTTGATTTATTGTTTCCTTGGATAAATCTCTCTGTGGTTGAGTTTTGTTTTAATCTTCTCTTCTGTACTTGTTTATTTTTTCTTTGATAAATTGAAATGGAATGGTTAGATTCATTGATGTTTTCAATGATGTACGGGTTTTGAGATTGTTATCTCTCCTTTAAACTTCCATACACTGCTGGACAATGACCTTGGTTGAAGTTTCACTGGA